>CAJDWE010000004.1_pt1 | contig 28361 bp, 30 predicted proteins | sample 7391521 | NCBI WGS metagenome assembly CAJDWE01 (sample SAMEA7055732, study PRJEB34461) | soil metagenome | biome: terrestrial ecosystem; feature: Peninsula; material: soil | place: Antarctica | collected 2016 | reverse complement strand
GTTGATTCGGCCGCAGACATGGGCAAAAGGCTAGCAACTCATTGGCGGTCTGTCTACCAGGTTCGCAAGGTTAAACTTCGCACACGCTACACCGCAACGGATGCCCGCATGCCCTTGCCATCTCCGCCGCATTGTTAGCCCGAGTCTGGGCGACATCCAAAGTGTAAGGGCCAACGCCGCCAGTCCCCTGCTTGTGGACAGCTGCCGCAAGCCTTTCAGCTTCATCATATTTGAGATTGAACGCTGTCGTCAACACAGCGACCACAAAGCTGATAGGCGTGTAGTCATCGTTGTGGAGCACAACGTTGAACATTCGCGGCTTCTCAATCTGTGCCTCAGTGCGCTCACCGATAGCTACATTGTCTTGCCTGCTTCCACTCATTTTGGCACTCCCAAGCGTCTTCGGGAGATATTATTCCACGCCAGCACATCAAACGCAAGCATGGCGGACAGGTGTCCGCCATGCTTTTGGCGCAGCTTGAATCAAGCCTGGATCAGGCCCGATCGTACCCCCTCGTCGTGCCAGAACTTGGTGCCAATGCTGCCGATTCGAGTTGCCAGATCCAGCATTTCCTTGCCGTAATCATGCATCGAGCTGGACAAGCTCTGGATCGTTGGCACCTGACAAGGAGCCGTCGCTGTGGCCATCAGACGCTCACCGGACTTGAGGTTTTCCTCAAGTATCTGCCGGCATGCGTCCATTGCCGCACTAGTGCGCGTTTTGGTCAGTGCCAGCTGGTCATTGACCGTCGCCGTAGCCTGTTGAAAAAAAGTGTTGTTGAAGGGTGAAGTGGTTTTCATGTGAGTAGCCTCTTGGATGGAATCTGTATCCTAAGCTATTTTTTGTTGCTTTGCAACATATAATCCTTAACGAGCCCACACTGCGTTAAGTTATTGTTATCAGACAAATTGCGCCCTGTTCTGAAACACGGGCCTATCCAGATTCAGATGCCCTTCATTCTTGCGCCCCTGCGCTGGCATGCTAAACAGCGTTTGCCCGCCGCGTTTTTCTTGCTGTCGCGTCGCCCCAGATGCCCAATATGGTCGTCTGGGTGGCTGGAACAGGCAACTGCCAGCCCCACTTCCAAACCGACTCCTGACGCCAATGGTTTTGCGCTGCCTTTCCGCTACGCCGGCCATCAGCAACCTGGCTCTTGCTTGCTGCTTTGGATCGCAGCCAGCGTCTGCCAGCACTTGTTCAAAGACTCCACAATCATGCTCCACACCATCCTGAGCCAGCCACCAGGTCAACAAGGCCACCCGCGCATGGGTTAGCTTTGTTGCCCAGCATTTTGGTGGGCTCTCTCCATTGACGCCAGTCTGTTCGAGCCTGGCTCCGGCTTCAACCAGGAGCCTTAGTGTGTCAACGGCATTTTTTGGATCCTCGCAACTCTCAGTGTCATCCTCATCCTCAAAAAGATGTTGGAGTATTCCGTCGCCGTGTGTGCTTGCCACGCAAGGTCGCAACCCGGCCTCAAGCAATGCCGCAACCGTAGCGCGGGTTCCAGGGCGCAGCTGTCGCGTGGACAGGAACAATGGCCCTTCGCTGTCAGGCTCCGCCGTACCGGCCTTGGCGCCAAACTGAAGCAGGTGCGTCACGCTTACAGCTAATCCAAACTTTGCCGCGTACCCAAGAAAGCTGTGTCCATCATGTGTGGTTCCATTTGGATTGGCATGCTCATCCAGTGCACAATAGACAGCCTGTCCATGCCCGCTACGTTGTGATTCCAGCGCATCGCGCAGTCGCCTGGTGGCTATGACAGAGTAGAAAGAGGGTTCCATGTAAAAATAGTTAACGAAAGTTTTCATTTGCGCCAGTGCCGCACTCGACGCGATTCCGGTTTTGTGACGTGCTATACGATCTACTTGGCGGCCATCGGTCGTCGTTTGGTCGTGTTGTCGTGCTCTCGCATCATGGTAGCCACGCGTTCCACGGTTTCTTTCATGACGTCCCCATGACATCTAGCTGGTTTGCAAAAGCATACAAGTGTCAGATTGTCGCCGTTTGCAACTTGTCTGGCCATGTCTTCAATTTGCCGCCGCACCGGATGGTCACGTTGTGCCCAGATGCTCTTTAACCATTCCCTGTAACGATCTACCGCCTCCTCCCGGCTCACGCCGCCACCGACCTTTATCGGGTTGCCAAGTGGCCCAGGCCGCCCGGCTCCAGCCCTGCCAATGTAAACAAAGGTCGGATCCACTGGTATCTGCTTTTGGGGCAAGTGATAAAGGTTGGCAACCGCAACCGTCCCAGCCTGTTTTTCAGTCATATGCGCCTCATGGGTCATCGCTAACCATACAGCCAAAGACAACACTTACAAGCACCCACTTCGGGTCTATAATGGACAGTCCAAGGAGAATAATCATGAGCTACGGTGCTTCTACCGAAGAATCCGCCATCGCCACCGCCGCAGCGACCATAGCCAAGAGTCTTGCCCTCAAGACGGTTCTGGCCGAAGCCGACATCGTCGCGCTGACGCCACTTGCCTTGTATTCGTCAGGTGGCTCATCTGCGCCGCTGCGTGCCGACATTGTGACATGGTTCGCGCTCGAGCGCGTGGCAACAGCCATCGGCCGCCCGGTAACAAGGCTAACGTCGGGCGCCAGCGTTGTTCCTGCGCCAGGCGCCCTGGTCATGATCGATGAACCACTAGCCCCTAATCAGGATCAGGCGGCTCGTCTGGAGCCTGCTGCGTTGGTGTTGGCTCCATCCCAATGGCTCGTCATGCTAGCCGCGGCTAACGTGCGCACGCTTCCCTTGTCGGGCTCGCCTGCGCCATCGCCCGATCCGCGCAAGTCGCCATCTCCGCGCCAGGGCTGACCTCGCCTATCATGGCATTTACTCCTCTCCCACCAGACGCAGACCTTGAGCTAAGCGCTAACGCTGCTGAGTCTATGTTCATCAGGCTTGGCAAATCACGGTTGGTTGTAACCCCAAAACATAATAAATACCAATTTCGTGGCATCTGCTACAGGCCACCAGGCCGCGGCAGAAATACGCCGCTTGAGCCACACAGATACCCTATTTGCGCAAATCAAGATGGCGTACCTGGTTGGGATCCTGACTGGGCTTTGCTTATGGCGCTGGACGATGGCTCGCGCATAGCCTCTTCGGCCTTCTCGGCAAGGCTTGTCGACTCAGACCCAATGGTAACTTATCCAGACCCGCACGGCCCCGGCGCTGGACTGCCGCTACCGTTTGCCATACTAAGATGCTTTCCGACTCCGGCCAAGTCCATGCGGTTATTGGTGTTGATATCGGGTAGTGCCTTGGCCGGTGCCAAGCTTGGAGGCTCCAACCTGGGCGAGTACTATCTAAAAAACATCTGTAATAAAAGCTTCAGCATGGTCAACCATCGACACACCTCCCAGGATTCGGCATTGTTGATGGCGGCATGGCTCGTTGCCAGATCAAGCCTGACGTTATCAAGTGCCTCGTGCGCGCACACCATCATCGAATCTGGATTTTTTTGTGGCCTGGAGTCAGGCGCTGGAGTCCACTCCGAAGGATCCACTCGGATGGCGTCGGCTCTAAGGAAAGTCATGCAAGTGTCAAAGGGCGAGAACATATTGGCGCTAGCCCGCGATTTGCTCGTGCGCACATCCATTGGCGTCATTGAAAGTCTTGATCAAGCTGCCATATTTCGCGCCAACCTGCCTTTGACCAAACCTTGCGCCATACAAGCCACCATTCCAGCCCTAGCTCTTATAGCATGGACGCTCAAGCCATCGCCAGAACTTGAACACCTGGTGCGCTTGGCGCCCGTCAATCTAGCAACCCAGGTCATCCAATCCATTTCGCGGCAGTCAAAATCTTGCGAATCAATGGGGCTTGTAGACTTTATTCGCACCCGGGTGGTTGCTGATTCATCGCAAAAAGCCAGGCTGGAGTCATTTTTCTTGTCGTCTCGCCCACGCCAATCAAAAGTATCTGGTAACCGGATGCGGATATAGCCATGGCCATGATATCTATAAAAATAGGCAGTGTTTTACAACAAAACGTCGAAGGAGATAGGGATATCGACGACCCCGCCGGTTCAAGCCAAATCGCAAGCGTCCGTATGGCGATTTCCGGTCTCACCTGGTAACAACGCAAATCGAGTGAGGTAGACGTCCGGCGGCATATCCGGTATCCTCTCACCACATGCTTGACGCTACTGCCATCGCTGTCGACCTGGACAAGGAAAAGCCGCCCCGCCGCCCACCGCGCAAAAACGGACCTGGTCAACTATCGCGTGCCTACGTGATGCGACTTTACCCAACCGCCGAGCAAGCGTCAGCCTTGCGGCAATGGATCGGCTGTTGTCGGTATGTGTGGAACTGGACGGTTGCAACACAGGCCGCCGCCCGCAAGGACACCGGCAAGAAGTTATCTCCCAGCGTGGCGTCGTGGTGAGTGCTCACGCGTCAAAAACTGCTTTGCATACTAGAGCCGCAGCTACCGGGATGGAACCGGTAGATGCGGCGTTGGGGTGAGAGACCAAATGTCCGCACGCCACAACTCTACCGTTATCTGTTTTGATGCCTTTGGCACTTTAGTGCCGCAGGGCCGCCGAGGTAGATCGCCCTACCAGCTACTCAGTGAAGCGGCGACTCTTGCAGGTATTTCTAACTGGCGGCACTATGTCCTGACCTGCCCGTTAGATCCGCGTGCCATTGCCGACTGTATTGGGGCTCCGGAACAATCTACCAGATTGGAAATGGCACTGGAGCGAGAGATGGAGGGCCTGGCTCTGTTTCCCGGCGTCGCCGAAATGCTGGACGAACTTCATCGACGAGGCGCCCAACTCTGGGTCTGCTCTAACCTAGCCAAGCCCTATGGCGTGCGGCTCCGTACGCTCCTTCCCGAGTATGTCCAAACCCTGTTCAGCTACGAAATAGGCTACACCAAGCCAGCGCCAGAGATTTATCGGCGTCTCATCCAGCGAGCCGGTGTTGCCCCAGAACGGATATGGTTCTTCGGTGACTCAGAACGCAGCGACGTTGTTGGCCCACAAAATGCGGGGATGCATGCGGAACTGATCAATTGGAATACTGGGCCAACACTTACAGCGACCCTAAGGAACACGTTCCATCGTTGGCCACACTTGGAACCCGTATCAATAAAAAGCTTCTAGCTCCTGCTCACCTGCGCCAATGCGCCTGTCCGACCAAACGCACGGATATGGTCAAGCAAGGCTTAGTCAAACAAGGCTGCGATATCATTTGCGCTCAGCTTGCAATCGACATCATTGCCATCCAGGACATTGCGGCTTAGTGCCGCTTTTTTTAACTGCAGCTGCTCAACCCTATCCTCAACAGTATTGGCACACAGCAGTTTGTAGACAAACACGGGCTTGTCTTGTCCGATCCGATAAGCTCGATCAGTAGCTTGTGACTCGGCCGCCGGGTTCCACCACGGATCGTAATGGATGACGGTATCGGCAGCGGTAAGGTTCAGTCCCACCCCGCCAGCTTTCAATGTCAACAAGAACACGTCTGCCCGCCCCGTTTGGAATCGGTCAACAATGGCTTCTCGCTGCTCGCGCGGTACATCGCCAGTCAGCACTTCATGGCTAATGTGTGCTTCATTCAGTGCCGCATCAAGTAAGCCGATAACCTCGGCGAACTGCGAAACCACTAGTACCTTGCGCCCTTCTTCAATCATCCCGCCAAGACGCTCAAGCAAAGTTACACGTTTGATTGATTCGCAGGTTTGCCCAAGCAATTCGGGCTCACAACATGCCTGTCGCAGTTTGAGCAGCCCGGTCAGGGCCAGTATGGATACATTCCCTCCCTTCGTGCTGCGTGCTTGCGCTACCAGCGCCCGCTGCTGCACCAATAGATCCTCATAGAGTTCTCGTTGATCATCCCCCATTTCCAGCCTTAATACCACTTCCGTCTTGAGCGGAAGATCCTTGGCAACCTCAGTTTTAAGCCGCCGTAGCATAAATGGCCGTAACCTGGCTTTGAGTCTTGTCATTGCCCCGTCGTCGCCACGTTCGATCGGCACCTGGAATCTCTTACGAAAGGTATCCCGGCTGCCAAGCAACCCTGGCATGACCAGATCCATCAGTGCCCATAGTTCACCGATATGGTTCTCCATGGGTGTCCCTGTAAGTGCAATGACCCGCTGCGCCCGTATCGTCCGTGCTGCCGTGGCTATTTGCGACCCGGCATTCTTGAGTGCTTGCGCTTCGTCAAATATGGCCAGCCGAAAACCAGCGGCTGCAAAAGCTTCATTGCTCCTTGTCAGGTTCCCGTAAGTCGTAATCACAATGTCAAAATCATTTACCCGTGCAAGGATGTCATCGCGCGCCACCCCGGCAGCAAGGCCAACTCTAAGACCTGGGGTGAACTTGGCAGCCTCGCACATCCAGTTTCCAGCAACACTCGCCGGAGTCACTACCAGCACCGGTCCGCTGCGCTCACACGTCTCAGCCAAATAAGCCAGCATCTGAATGGTTTTACCAAGCCCCATGTCATCGGCCAGTACCCCACCCCACCCCATGCCATCCAAAAACCGCAACCAGGCTACACCTTCTTCTTGGTACGCCCGCAACGTTGCCCCGGTGAGCATGCCAGGCCCGTTCGCCGTCCGTGCCTGCTCAAGCTTGCTCATCAACGTTGCCATATCTGCGCTGCACTTGACCTCATCGGCCCACGCCCGCGTTTCTGAAATGGCCGCAATGGGCATACGCACCCGCATCGTGCCGTCCTCGCGGCGCACGCTCGCCCCGGCATCCCGCAGTGGCGCCATCAGTTTGCGCAATCGAGCTACTGATACAGCAAGCCACCGCGGCGTAGCATCCGACCCTGGCACCCGGATTGGCCACATGGCATCGCAATCCTCGCCCGCCTGCGCCAGTGCTGGAAACTCGGGGTCTTCGATAAGCCCAAGCAGACATTTGGTCATGTCCACCTCTTCGCCATCTATCCGCACGCCTATGCCAGCTGCGAACCAAGCGTTAAGATCGTGCGGCTCGTGGGTAGCTTCTGTCAGGCTCGTCCATGCCCCCGGCTGACAGTGCTTGAAAGGCAATGTTGTATCCCAGGTTATCTCGATTCCGAGCCCTTCCAGTTTCTTGGCCAGACTCATCCAGTCACTCAAGGTCGCCGGTGCCGGCCGGCCAGCGACCCAGCACGCATCGCGATCAGCAAGCCAGCTAACCGGCCAGGTGCCTGGAAACGGCTCGCGCTTGGAAAATGGGTGCGGCCATACGGTAATCCCGGCGCGCGCAAGCTGGGTAAATGCCCGTCGTTCGCTGGAGCGGTCACGCATCAGTGTCATGCCGTTGTCAAGCATCTCGATATCCGCTCCGCGCACCCCGATATGGGTTTGCTCGTAACGGAACGTAAGACTTATGCCAAGCCCAATCCCATAATCACCGCCGGTCATCACGACCCGCCCTGCCAGCACGGGTGTCCCCGCGATGGCTCGTACCGGCGGCGCCACCAGCCCAAGCAACCGTGGGTCTTGTGCATAGCGCGCATGCCACGCCTGGATATCGTTGGCGTCCATATCCCCGCCAGTTCGGCGTCGCCATGCCAGTAACGTCCCCTCGCGCCCAGCTACCCGACTAAGTACGGCCGCATCATCTCCTACCTCCAAGACCATGGTCTCCCGTCCGGCCATGACCAACCGCATCCCATCAGGCAGGTCGACCGCCAGCTTGGCTCCGCTGCCGTTCTCTTCCCACCGCACGCTTACCGAAACTGCGCCCCCCGCCTTGACGGGTATGCTGCCGTGCTCGGTAACCAGCTTTGCCGGAATACTTTTCAAACTGTCGAGCAAGCCAATAGCCTGGCTAGTATGCTCAACGGCACATCGCACCAGTCCTTGCTCACCGGCTACCCCGGCAAGCCCCGCCAGCACGCTCGTGTCAAGGTTGTGGCGTCCCTCGGGCGCCCGCCCTGTCCCGCCAACAGGCTCTTCCACGCAATCCTTGTACCTCACGGCAGAGGCCAAGATGCGCTCCCCGTCGACTTCAAGTTTCCATTCAACCAAAGCCTCACGGGCAGATGGACATTCCATCATCTTAAGTAGCCCTTGCAAACCATCATGCTTGCGCCGGCGGTCATGAGCCGCGCCATGGTGTCCGCCGTAGCGCGCTCGTTGTCCAGCCCGTCCGCCGCCATCACGCCCGCCGTATGCTCGCGTTCGTTCAGGGCTTACGGCAAGACCATTATGCTCTTTCACAATAGGCTCGCTATGGGGCGTTTCGTTGTCGCCCATCTTGGACGCCGCGCGCCCTTTGGTCTCTATGGCTGCTGTCACTCTGCTCGTTACCTGTCAGATTGAGTCGGGTGCCATCGTCTTTGCTGGATGGCTAAAATGGCAAGGTAATCACGATGCCGTTTGGCCATTGTAGTGCTTTCCTGGTTGTCAATCAAGTCCGCGCCAATATTGGCACGTTGCCAGCAGGTTCACGCCGCGGCAATGAACGTGCTCCAGCTTGTCTGCGGCCAGTCCGGTGGTACATCGCCATCGTGTTCGGTACGTGTCAATACCAGGTGACGGCTTGGCGGTACCTTGTGTGCGAGCACCAGTCTATCCCAATAGGCCGCCTCATGCCATCTTGCTCCAATCTCAAAGCTCAAGGCCCAGGCATCAGCCACCCCGCGCAGTCCCATTAATAGCCCGCCTGTATCAACACACGCCGCATCCCCTCCCAGTACCACGCAATTGCCGTCATTGCGCAACCGCGCAAGATTTCCCAAGGTTCCATCCTTGACTATCCATGGGTTGGGCTGTGCGATGGATTGTGCTTCCGCCGCTCGCCATGTTGCAAGGGGGACACCCCACGCTGTTGCCAGCTCAGGAGTTTCCAGCCGCTTGCGCCAAGGTAGCTCATGGGCAAAATCAGGTACTGCAGATCCTCGCGCCCGCCACAACATCTCGCTCAATGGCTCATCAAGCGCCAACCGCCCCAGTAATAACGCTGGAAATGCTACCACCAGGATCCTGCCGTTCTCTCCAAGCCGTTTGGCTAGCGTGCTTTGATCGCTACCCTCGCTATCAATCCCGCTAACCTTGTCGTTGTCCTGCTGCTCAGCCATGCCCTGCGTCCTTCAGTTGTTTGCTTCTTGCCTGCTTGCCACTTGCCTGCTTGCCACTTGCCTGCTTGCCGTCTGCTTGCTCATCCTTTGACGGCTCGCCGTCCTCGTAAGTTTCCCACTCCAGTCCAAACCAATCGGTCATCGCTGCAAACACCGACCTCATCTCGCCTGCCATCATGGCTAAATCTGCCATGGCCGCCGACTCTGGGTCCTCCGCTTCACCAGCCTCGCCGGTTACAAGGTCGGTATAACGTATACCGGTTAGCGCAAGGTTTTCGTGCAAGGTAAAGCATATCCTGTCACGCCATGTAAGGCCGATTCGAATCACTTGTTCGCCGGCCTTCAAATGCTCACGCGCCGCTGCCCCCTCCAGGTCATGGTTGGATAACCTGGCTCGTGGTGCTCCTTTATCTGACCCGAGCAACATCTCGCAATCTTGCCCCAGCACAAGCCCGTCTGGTAACGGCGTCTGACCACGCATCCAACCAGTCAGGATGCCCCTGACATCCCCGCCAGTCTTCAGTCGCAGCACCGGTAGTGATCCCAGCGCTTTGCGCAAGGCGCTGCCAACGGCTTCTGCCCGCTTGTCGCTGCTGCCGTCCACCACCAGCCACCCTTGTTCTCCGTCAAGCCACGCCCTGATCCGGCTGCGCTTGACAAATGCCCGTGGCAAGAGCTCTTGGATTACCGTTTCTTTGACCAGCCGCTTTTCCTTGCCGCTAACCTTGGCTCCGCGTTCGTGCTCAATCTTGCGTATCCGTGCCTTGACCTCGTCTTTAACCACCCCGCCAGGTAGCAGTCTGGTTTCCTGGCCAAGTGCCAACAACAAGTGCGGTCCGCACGTTATAGCCAGTTTCCCCTCTACACTATCCAGCGGTTCGCTAAATCCAGTGCTCGACATCTCGCTGGGTGCAACCGGCCGCAATGGCTTTTCGGCCAACACTTGCGCCATGGAAATAGTGCCATTACCAGTATGGACAAGCTTGTGGGCAAGGCTACCAGATATCCGTGTCAGAAAGAGGCTTTTGAACATTCGCTGGGTTCTCCATGTAGACGGGCGCCAAGCCTAGGCTACTAATGGGCGTCGAGCAACCGCCCGCCCCGGTAAAGTTCGCCTCACCCCGCATGGGTTGACATCCGCTCATTGGTAGGTGATGATTCATATCCGGCGTTTCTTCGAAACGAGCTGTCTGCGTCGCGGCGGCTTCCGGCATGGGCATAAGGATTGCAGTACTGCTGCATGGCCATGTAGCGCGAAGAGTGTGAAATAGGTCTTAAGGATTGGGATGCGAAAACAGCGTCAAGACTAGCGCAGCACGGGTCGCCTGACACTCTACAGGGATCCGCTCGAAGGGGCCGCAAGGCCCCTTCTTCTTGCTTGACTCCTCTAGCTTGCTCATGCCACAATTAGTCGATGGATACCATGACACCAAAAGCCTGTCCGCCGCAGTCATGGCGTCGTTGGCTATTTGATGGCTTCAAGTTATCCATAACTTATGTAACCAGTGTCATGGCAATCGTAGCCGTCGTGAATCTGTTGCGCATTGTGCTCATGATCCAGGTCAAGCCGTCGGGTCCCCTTGAGTGCGCCGCCATGCTTATGTTACTTGCATTGCCGGAAGTACTCTTGAGTCGCCTATGTGCGCTCGCCGCAGCCATTCGCCTGGACGGCGCCAGCACTGTGCAGTCCTTGCCGGCCACCATGGTTCGCATCTTTCGCAACCATTTGGATTATGATCGTCGGTTGCTGGTCGTTGCCCTTGTGGGCTCCATGTTCATTGGCCTCCTGGCTGGCTGGTTGATCCCAAATCCAGAAACACCAACACTGCTCATACTGGCCATAATGCCGTCGGTCGCAACCATGGGGGAAGGCACCACGTTCCCAACCCGTCTTTTCGGAGGAACCATGTCATTCGCACTTCAAGCCTGGCAGCCAATCAGCGCCGCCGCCGCAAACCGTCTAAGTGTAAGCGCCTGGACGCTGAATGCTTACGCTATGCGCCAGCTGCGCGTACTCTCGATATTGTTTTTGGTATCGGTAGCCTTGCTGACGGATGTCGCACCGCTGCTAGTATTATTGCTGCCAATAGCTTGTCTGGTGCTATCCGGCATCCACGCATGTGCTGTCCGCGATATTTTTGGTAACGGTTACAAGGTCAAGGCGACGGTTGCTGCCACCCCAGCAGTAGGTGGCCCGCGTATGGCTATGAAAAAAGACGAGGCCATAGACAGCGCCCCCGCGTAGACCGTGGCGACTCTCGCAAGCGCAGCTGAGGATAAACACTAGCAGCGACTTCGATAATTCTGCCATTGTCTTTTGCAATGCCGCCGTACCATTGGCCAAGCTAATACCCAGGTCGGGAGTTGCTCGTAGCCCGCACGTAATCGTGGTTTACCCGCCCGGCACGCCGCCAGGCTGTACCATGCTTGGCGCTGGATTGAGAAGAGTCACCTGCCCAGTTCCGCCGCGCGCGCCGCTGGCATTTCCGAGCCTGACGTTTCCGATCTGGACGTTGCCAATGACCGCTTCCCGCAAAAGACTGATCGTACGCACAGTCCTGCCAAGCACCCCGCGCCCATTGTAATGAAAAAGCTTACCTGGATGAACTTGGTCGACCTGAACCATCCTGTGCTGAGCCACCGACCATTCAGAAGTTTGTGTAACTATCCCGTTTCCGAGTATGCCGGCCTGAGTGGCACCCGCCCCCATGACCAGCAACGCAGTTACCGCGGCTACTACAGCTTTGTTAATCATGATGTCCTGTGCCTTCGTTTGAGCTGTCCAAGGTTAGCTTAACTTTTGACTTCCGCAACAAGTTAGCCTTGACGTTACCGGGTTGCCGGTGCTAACATGATGATATGTCATTCATCAACGGCAAGCTTCAGTTTCTCGAACGCAAGGACTCCATCCTTGTGGTCGAGATCGCGTTGTCCTGAATATCTGCACAGGTTCGGTTCACTTGTACAGGTCCACTTGTACAGGCTCACTTGTACAAGCTCGTTTGTATCGATCCATTTACACCGGATCACTACACCGAGCGCCTGGACTAGGCACCCGTTGCAGATACTGGCCACACGCAAACCAGTAACGTCAGTTGTTGTAAGGCCGCATTTAGGCCAAGCCGCCACGGCGTCAGACGAGTATCTGGTTTGTTGACGCTATCACGACCACCTAGTACACCACGCGCCTTGGTCGTCTAGTCGGTCCAGGACTTCCGCCCTTCAAGCGGAAAACACGGGTTCGAATCCCGTTCGAGGCACCATTTGTCCCTGTCTTCTAGCAGGTCCAGGAAGCCTGATTCTCAATCAGGTAACACGGGTTCAAATCCCGTCGGGGACACCACCTTCAAGCCGCTGAAGGCCTGGAGATCATGGCTCATAAGTGATCTATTGGCTGGATAGTGGCTCACTTATGAGCCGTTCTGGCAAGATTCCCATACGGCGCCAAAGTGCCCGTTTAGCAAATCGCACACCCTTCCCCTGCGTCCACTTCGGTGATCAACCACCTCGTCATCGCGGAATCGCCATGTGCGGATCCGCTGCCCTTCTCCAATCTGATCGCCACGCGTTACCTGCCGCTGTTCGGCTAGCCGCTGCGCCATAAGCTTGCGTACATCAGCCTCCAGCGCAGCCCTTGCCTCGGCATAGCTTGATTGTCGCGATCGCGTTTGCGCGCAGCGTATTGTCCCTGTTGGCAAATAGGTCACCCGCGCGCAGTTGCGTGTTTTATTGCGATGCTGCCCGCCAGCCCCTGTCCCTCCAAACCAGGTAACCACAAAGTCTTGTTCACGCATCGTATAGTTGCCGACAATACCGCCATCCAGGACGGTTACAGCAACACTGGAGCTATGTACCCGCCCACGTTTTTCTGTAGACCCGCAGCGTTGTACCCGCTGAACACCAGCCTCTTGTTGTATCCTTGACACGTCCTTGCCGGTCATATCAAGCGTGACCAGGGCTTGTTCTGTCGCCTTTAGTCGCCCCTGCGACACGACCCCTTCGCCAGGAAGACGTATCTCTACCTTTCACCCTTCGCGATTTGCCACCCGTACATAGGCAAGCGCAAGCTCGGCGCAAAATCGCCTGGCGTCGCTGCCACCTTCACCAGCCCTTACTTCCAACGTTATGGCTTTCACAACAGTGTCCTTGGTTTGGTATAACAAGTGTGTCCAGTGCCGCCTTAAAGTTCCAAGCCCGCACATGGGCGAGTGTAACCTCGGTACCGAACCGCCTAGTACCGCCAACCAGTTTTATCTGTCAACATCTTACACATTTGGCTCTCACTGAAATACATCTCTTGGCACGATTATGATGGACTTGGTGCTTTGGGTCAACCCCGCTAGTTAGTCGTCGCCGCTGACCCACTCCCCACTTGGGGCGCTCTTGTCGGATGGCTTCCTGGTTACGCGCCGCACCTCGACACGGATGGCCGTATGCTCGCTTCCGCGAGCCCATTTCCCCCTGGTCTCCAAAACCCCGGTCCAGCCAAGTTCCTTCATAGCTACCATCAGGTCGCCAAGCGCAGCCGCCCCGGTCTCGACACCTCTGATCTTGGTTGCCGGAAGCTTACAGCGGCTTGCCAGATGCTCTTTCGACCAGCCCCGCGCCTCGCGCTCGCGCTGTACTCGCCCACCAAGCTCGATCAGCTGCTCAATCAGGTCCTTTTGCCACCCATGCTTGCCCGCCATTAGAACCTCGCTCAAAGCTAAAGTCATAGCATGACCGTATCTGCCCATGTCATCAAGTGCCGTTGCCAGCGCTAGTTGAATTGACCCGGTTTGTCAGTAGGATGGCGCCATGTCAACACCAGTTCAATCAAGTATCTGGATGCCGCTTGAGTTGCCTTACGGAATGCTGTTTTCCTTGCGCGCCAGCGGCGTTCATTGGGATCAGGTACGCTCAATCTCCTATTACCGCGGCGCGCAGCTACCGGAAACCCTCAAGCCATACCTTGCCCCGGTGTGGTCATGGGGTTGGCACCAGGCTCGCAAGGTCAATGCTGAAACCCCTGTTATTCAACACTTCAAGGCTCCAGCATGGCGTCTGCGTCCACACCAACAAGTTGCCGCCTCAGCCATGCTTTTAGCTTACCGCTCCAAGCTTCCTGGCTTCGTGCTGGCAGACGATGTTGGCGTTGGGAAAACACTGAGCGCCTGGAGTTTTCTAAGTGCCAATCTTGATGCAAAGCCATGGATATTGATAGTTACAACAGCATCCGCGTTGGCTCACTGGCGCAACACCTTGACCAAAATGGCCGTGAACTACCCAAATATCTTGATCGTAAACTATGAGCAGCTTCATCACCTGGTCACCAGCAAGGCTAAAAGCAGTACCCGCCGCAAAGGCCGCACCAAGCGCTTGGCCAAACAAGGCAGTATCCCGCACTTTGATTTCGTTGTATTCGATGAGGCGCACAAGGGTCGCAATCCATTGGCAGCCCGCAGTATTTTAATGCGCAAGCTTTCGGCCCGCGCCACCTTCACGCTATGGCTATCTGCCACCATTGGCCGCAACCCGCTGGAGCTGTCCTATTTGTCAGGGCTGCTGTCACGCCTGACTGGCACAGTGGTCGATGGAAACACCATGAAGGCCTTCGGTAACTGGTGTATTGCCAACAACCTTGGCGTGCGCCGCGGCGCCTACGGCGCCTATGAACGGCTTAGCCAGGCGGATCCTGACCAAAATATCGCAGCCCTCGCCAGGGCCGGCCTCGAGCGCACCCATGACATTTTGTTTAAGTCAACGCCAGGGCTGCCCCCTGCAGCACTACGCCGGCTCCCGCAAGATGTCGCAGACTGGCCGCAGATGTCCCGCCAACTTGAGCCAGAAGATGTAGTGGGAGAGTCCTTGGCAGTCATGGAAAAGGCCATGGCTGACTTCCGGGCGGCAGCCTTGATCGCTGGCAAGGTTGCAAGTAAAAGCGCGGCGGCGATATTGGTGCGTCAACTGCGCCTGCGCCAAGCTTTTTCACAAGCTCGTCTGTCAGCAACTGCCGACCATGTCTTGGACTTGCTGGACAATGGCAAGCAAGTTGCGGTATCGGTAGCCTTTCTGGCTAGTCTGGAAGGTCTTGCCGCCCGCCTTGACGCCGCTGATGTCCCATGCGCGCGTATCCACGGCGGCTGTGGCAAGGTCGCCCGTGAAGCCGAGCGTTGCCGCTTCCAGCGTGGTGAAGCGCGCGTGGTGATATTTACAGTTGAGGAAGGTATCTCGCTTCACCAGGGCGAGGTTGGAGGTAACGATGTACCTCGCGTGATGTTGATCCATGACGTCCGCTGGTCGCCTATCCAAATGACACAAATCGAGGGTCGCTGCCACCGTAATGGCGCCTTGGCTCCAGTGCGGTGGCTGTTTGCTGCGAACACTATAGAGGCCAATCTTGTTGAGACCGTTTTGGCCGGCGTGATTTCCATGAAGACCATGCTTGGCGACGATCCCGCAACTGTAGATGCGCTCACCCGCCAGTTGGAATCATGGGCAGCCTCACCGTGATCGTGGTTTTGTGCCAGAATATTTGTGTCGCGCCCAAGCCACGCCTTCTTTCACCACAACCCTGTCGCCGCCAAGGCCAAGGAGTCAAGTGGCCGCTTGTCCGTTTAGAGTGGGAACGGATTGGTACCTGAGCTGTCCAGCCCGTAGCGTTGCGCAGTACGAAACGCCGACTGAATCATTAAGGCGATATCGTTGGCCCAAAATAGCCCTGCGGGGGTGAGCTTGACTGGCCCGTCGGAGTTCTCAGACCAGTGCGGAGTAACCATGATGTGGTCGCTCTCAACAGTCCCCCAGATACTGGTCCATGCTATCCCGCGTGTTTCTTCTTGATGGTACCCATGGATGCGCCCGCTGCTTTGCGGTGCGTCCAGATTACCAACACCATCATCCGCGTCGGGCCCGTTAGCGTCACCGCCGTTCTCGGGATAGTTTGGGCCTGACGCCAGCGCTACTGGTAGCGGCTCAAAGTTGAATGCCCAGCCAATTTTCTCTGCAGCCCCAAAAGAAAACTTGAATATCTTGGAGCATTCCTCAGCTGGCACGCGCGCCTGCTGGATGTAGATCATTCGTCGTTCATTGATACCAAGCCAGATGGCAATTCCAAAATCATGCGTCTCGGCAGAAAGTGAGCCAACCCCACCGCTCCCATCGCCGCCAGCTCCGCCACCAACACCGATAATCTTGTGAGCCGGCGTGGATAGCCGTACCACCCACCCTGGAATAGCATAGTCAGCACGTGCGAATGAGACATTCATCACCCATCCGCGATGTGCCAGGATCCCGCGCAATCGGCTTAGTAGCGCTTCCATGAAGAAGGCTGCTTGTCGTTGGGACTGCTCAAACTCAGGAAAGGCGGGCGTAGGCATAATGGGCAACTTTGTAAAGAGTGTGCCAATACTAGCTGCGCCCGCGCTTGTGGCAAGCCCGCAACCAGTTTGTTTAAGCCACCGTGCCAATCATAAAAACTCAAGCCGCCCATGGACTTGCCAGTATCCATTGTGTTAGGATGAATCTGGCTACGGGAAATATGAATGGACAACGAGAAGAGTTTCTTCTGGCACGACTACGAAACCAGCGGAACACACAAGCATCGCGACCGGCCCATGCAGTTCGCCGGTATTCGTACCAATCTTGAACTTGAACCCATTGCCGATCCAGTCACGGTGTATTGCCAGCCGGCGTTGGACTGCTTGCCAAACCCGCAAGCTGTGTTGTTAACTGGAATCACTCCTCAATACTGTTTGGCTAATGGCATCATCGAGTCGGCTTTCGCCGACATCGTCCTTGACCAGCTTGGCAAGCCTGGCACCTGTGGTGTCGGTTACAACAGCCTTTCATTCGACGACGAGGTGACTCGTTGTTTGCTCTATCGCAACTTTCACGATCCCTACGCGCGTGAATGGCAAAATGGTAGCAGCCGGTTTGACTTATTGCCAATCATGCGCATGGCCTATGCCTTCTACCCAGATGCTCTAACCTGGCCAATCCGCGATGATGGCGGAGTGTCCTTCAGGCTTGAACACCTGGCCGCCGCCAACAATGTCAAACAGACTCGCGCCCATGACGCGCTGGCAGACGTGGAGGCGTTGCTTGGTTTGGCAAGGTTGCTCAAGCAGCGCGCCCCGGTTTTGTGGGCACATGGCCTTGACCTGCGCAATAAGCAAAAAGTGTTGACAACGATAGATTCCAAGGACTGGTTCGTTCTAGCCAACTCCTTCTACCCACAACAGCGTCGCTATACCACCATAGGCGCCTCAATAGGACACCACCCAACCCAACAAAACAGCCGAATCGTAATTGACCTGATAGCTGATTTCGAGGTCATGGCCAATCTTGATCCACAAGCCATTCGCGCCAGGCTGTTTACCCATGCCGATGGCGTGGAGCGGTTACCGATTACGGCAATGGCTGCCAATAAATTACCGGCCATTGTCGACGCCGGTGTGCTGTCAAATGCCGCTCGTCGCGCCAGTCTTGGCTATTCTCCAGATATCGTGGCCAAGGCTATTGCCAACCGCGATTTCTTGCGCACTCCCGCAGGCGTGGACATGAAGGCGCGCATAGTGGCGGCTTATGCCTACAACGATATGGATACACAAGACACAGACGTAGCCGTCCATGGCGGTTTTGCATCCCAAGCTGACAAGCGTCTTTTGGCAAAAATCCACTTGTCCGCCCCGGTGGACATTGACTCCGATCACTTTGCTTTCTCAGACAGCCGCTTCCGTGCCCTGTTGCCACGCTATCGCGCCCGCAATTGGCCAACATCGCTGGATCCGCCCGCCCTTGCCCAATGGCACGCACACTGTGCTGCTCGCCTGAATGGCGCCGACGGACATTTGAGCCTGGATGCTTACAAGAACGTTCTGGCTGAAGCCGCCAGCGCCGGCGCCGATCCGGTACTGCTGCAAGCCTTGGCTACATGGGGCGATACCCTTGTAGCCCAATGTACGCCAACACTGCGCGCCGATGCTCCACGCACCTCGCCTTGATGCTATGCTGCTTGAGCCGGCCGCAAGAACGTAGGTAAAGCCCATACTTTGACTATCTCCATTTGGGGCTTGGCAACTAGACGGTTATACCGTTAACTTATACTGGTTCCAACCAAGGACTAGTCATGTATACCCGTACCCGCTTTGGCGCCACGCCATCCCTTACCGGCCCACCACTGCCCACCATGCTATTACGTGCCTTGCTGATATGCGCAGGCTTGGCGTGCGCGTTTGGCGCAGCCAGCGCCTCCACTACCAATCACACTGCTGCCACGGCATTCCAATACCGCTGGACAGACCATCAAGGTGGCATCCATTTTAGCGACAGTTTACCGTTGGACGCCGGCAGCCTTGGTTACACCGTCATCAATAGTAGCGGCTTGGTCGTGGCAACGGTGCCTCCGGCATTGACCCCTTCTCAAAAGATAGCAGCGCAAGCAGAACTCGTTGCCAAAAACAAGGCAAAGCTGAAGGCCATTGCTGACGCCAGCGCTGACCAAGCGTTGTTGTCAGCCTATCCAACCAGTCAGTCACTGGCTACGGCACAAGCCTCCTATCGTCATGAGATGGAAGGCAATATAAAAACGCTCACAAGACAAATCGCTATCCGCCAAGGCGTCTTTGCCATGTTATTACAACACGCCGACGAAGTTTCGCACGCCACCCATGGTCACAAGCTCCCGCCACCCCTGCTCAAGAATATCCAGGCACAACGCACCCAACTGTCAGACCTTGAAAGCCAGCTAGCCAGGCTCTTGCTGGAACGCAAAGACCTATTGGTACGGCAATCAGCCCAAACCGCACGTTGGAACGCGCTTCAGTCGAAGAAATAGTGATTGAAAGCGCTGTCCGCTCACTTGCTCTATACAAGGGCTAGTTGCCAAGCACGCAGCAGCCGAGCTTTACAACTTTGCTACTTCTTGCCTGCACGCCATTGGTCAGCAACCCAATGCTGGTATTGCTTAAGGGTAATGCCGCGCCCCGTGTCGCCATCTACGTAAAGGAAATCGTTGGCAAGTGGTGCAAAAGCCATGGCTTCTTGCTGACTAATACGCCCATCGTGATCGACATCCAGATCCTTGAATGCCGGCGGCTGTTCGTGATAACCGCTGCCCATGTTCCAAGATGGCCAAGAGCGCACGGTAAGCGTCCCCTCGCCATCAGTGCCAGCCTGCGCGCCTCTCATGCCATTCTCACCAGCGCCATTCTCACCAGCAGCCTCGTGTGTACTTTGATAAGAACAGCCCATGCGCCCTCCAGTCGTTGTCTTGGCAGGCTGTTGTGCTCCGCGCTCAACCCGGGTCATGGGCGCTGCCCGAGCATACCCCATGGAAGCACCAAAAGAAACCAGCGCCAACGCAGCGGCGATGCCTGATTTGGATATGACTGAACCAAAATGTGAACGACGCATGCCAGGACTCCTTTCCAGATTGTGCTAGAATCCTGACCCCTGTTGCCCAACCGGACAAGTGACTATCGTATACCTGTTCAGGTTACCGCAAGGTAGTTGCGCTACGCCCATGATCGTGACAGTATAGGCTTTATGACCTTATTGGGGCAAGCTTGATGATCGAGATTCTTGGCATCGCGCAATCAGTCTGGTGGTTACTGGTCACGCTTGGAGTCCTCATTTGCTTCCATGAGTATGGCCACTATCTGGTTGCCCGTTGGTGTGGCGTACAGGTGCTCAACTTCTCACTCGGGTTTGGTAAGGAGCTGTGGGGTTGGGATGGTCGCGGCGGAACGCGTTTTTCAATCCGTGCGATCCCGCTGGGCGGCTTCGTAAAGATGCTCGACTCGCGTGAGGGGACAGTCCCACTTGGGTCAGACCAAAAAGAATACCGCGGCAAGCCGATCTGGAAACGTGCGGCTATCCTCGCCGCAGGCCCTGGTTTCAACTTCCTGCTCGCACTCGCTTTGTTCTGGATGATGTTGGTTATCGGCAAGCCTGATTTCAAACCCTACGTCGGTCATGTTCAGTCCGGTAGCCTCGCAGCCCAGGCAGGCTTTGTGCGCGGTGACAAGATACTGGCAATCAATGGCGCACCCGTGGTTAGCTGGAGTGATCTGGCAATGGATTTGTCGGCCGCCGCTCACTCTCACCAGCCGACTCCGCTAAGCGTACGCCGCGCCGATGGCCGCGACGTGGTTCGCCAACTGCGCTTTAATGATTTAAGCAACAGCATAAGCGAGAGCAAGATCGCGGAAAAAGTCGGATTGATGCCACAGCAGTTGTCACTGGCTCCGATAATCGGCACGGTGTCGCCGACAAGCCCGGCAGCTCGCGCCGGCTTGCTCCCCGGTGATCGCATCCTTGCCGTTGGAGCCACAGGGCACCAGCCAGTTAAAGTACAGTACTGGGATCAAGTTGCCGCCCTCGTGGCTTCCCAACATCAGTTGGGTAACCCACTGGTTATCGAGCTAGCCCGCGGCCAGCAGCTTGTAAAACGGTCTTTGAGCCCGGAGATGCTAAATGAAGATGGTCGTTTGCGCCCAGTCCTTGGTTTGACTGTCCTGGTTACCACGGCCAAGCACGATACGGTGCTGCGCCGCAATGCCATTGCCGCAATCCCGGAAGCCTTCCGCCAAGCCTGGGATGTAAGCGCCGCAACGGTGAAAGCCGTAGGTATGCTGTTCACGGGTAAAGAGCCGCTTACAGATATCTCCGGTCCAATCTCCATCGCTCATTACGCCAATACCTTCGCCCATGATGGGGCGGCCTGGTTCTTGTTTTTCCTTGGGATCGTCTCAATCAACCTTGGTATCATGAACTTGCTACCCATCCCGGTCCTGGATGGTGGTGGTCTCTTGTTGTGCTTGATCGAAGCTTTGCGCGGTGGCCGCGCCCTTTCTGATCGCGCCGAGCGCGCTGGGCAATACGCAGGCCTCGTAGCCTTGGGGCTTTTGATGTCCATAGGGATCGGCTCCGACATCATGCGCTTGCTCGGCCTCGAATAGCCACTTGGCTTACAGTCAAGTTCCAGCTATATCGACTTGATGGATAGTGACCAAGTTCACACTTATGTTGCCCAAAGCGCCGCCAAGCCGCACGGTATGGACCTGTTCGCAAGTAATGACAGCGAGCAGCTAGACGACCTTGTAAACGATATTGGTGACGCCATTGTTGTGGTTGACACAGCCTTTACGGTCGTGTCGGCCAATCATCGTTTTGCCTGTTTGATCCACGCCGCAACCGCGACTGCATTGTTGGGAAAACCTCTATTTGAGCTTATGCCGGAGTTCCAGCATTCCGCCTTTCACGCAGCCTGCCTTGCAACAATGGAAACCGGGTACGCTACCAGTCGTATAGGGTTCTCATCCGAAGCTTGTGACTGGTTGGTGTTGCGCTGTACGCGTTTGCCGCGCCCGGATCGCTACGCCATTGTGACTCACGCGCTAAGTGCCAGCATGGACAAGGGCGGCTACACCGGCCGCAATGACCCACTGACAGCCCTCCCCAACAGGGTTGCTTTCGAAACCGATGCCCGTAACTCTGGGTGGGATGAAAATATCGCCGCCGCCGTCATCGACCTTAGTCACTTTGGAGCTTTGAATAAGGCGCTAGGCGTAGATGCGGGTGATCGTTGCCTGATGGAAGTTGCCACGCACGCCCGCCACGCAGCCGGCGAGCTCGGCCACGTTTACCGCATCGGCGATGATGAGTTCCTGTTTGTTACCCAGAATGGTGACGCCAGTTTGCACAGTATGCTAAACGAGATGGCGCGGCTTCTTGATGGCGGTTTGGTGTGGCGTGGGGTTGTCTATAGCTTGCGCTTCAACGTCGGCTGGAGTGCGGCTCTCGCAGGTGCCAACGCGACCGAGACCGTAGCTCGCGCGCTAAGGGCTTTGGCCATGGCCAAGTCCAAACGCCTGCCAGTGTGCGCATGGCATGACACTATGGAAGACGGCGACTTCCCGCTGGATCTGATTCGCGAAATGCAAGCAGCAATGGATACCGGTGAGCTTGTGCCATACCTCCAGCCGCAGATTCATCTTGCCACGGGGCGTCTGTGCGGCGCTGAGATACTGGTTCGCTGGCGCCATCCGCGCCTTGGAGTGCTTGCCCCGGACAGATTTCTCCCCATTGCCGAAGAGATGGGTCTGCTGCCTCGCATCGACTTGGCCATGGCTTGCGCTGGTATGGATATCCTCAATGATCCACGTCTGTCCGGTATCGCAATGGCCAACGCTGGGTTCTATTTGTCGTCCAATCTGTCAGCGCAAAGCCTGTGTGATGCCCACACTGCCGCAAACATACTGTCCGCCGCCAAGTCAAGGGCTATTACGCCATCCAGATTTTGCTTTGAGATCACCGAGACCTCGACGGTAGCCGACGTGGATGGATCCAAAACATGCGTCAACACATTACGTGACGCTGGTTTTGGCATTGCCATAGATGATTTTGGAAGCGGGTACGCAGCAATGGGTTACCTTGTGCGTTATCCTGTTGGCTTGATCAAGATAGACCGTGACTTTATTCACGATCTGGTAGGCTCGCAGCCACACAGTGTCATGGTCCGCAATGCCATCGAGCTGGCTCACGGGTTGGGCGCCAAGGTTACCGCTGAGGGTGTTGAAAACACCGACCAGATCAACCAGCTGCGAGGATATGGTTGCGACATGGGGCAAGGTTACTGTTTCTCTCGGCCTTTGCCGCTTGATGACTTTTTCGAGTGGGCGGCAGGCTTCAAGGGATTGGTTGCCCAACCACCCTCCCTGCTGCCCGTCTAGTCCGTCTCACAGGCCAGGTGTCATTACCGCTTGCCTTACCCGCGGCTACGTCTCGCCACGCCCAGCTTGGCCTTCACCGGCCGTTCGCCTAAAGCCGCTGCTCGCTCACGCGCAGCCACTGCCTCGCACATGACCGTAACCCCATCGTCATAGCCATAATCATCTGGTTCCTCCTCCTTTTTATTCCATGCGCTAATGAACTGTTTGACATCGGCGCTCCTGATAGCTTCGGAAAGTGCCGTAGCCCCACCGCTAACACCACTTTGTGCAAGATGCCTGAATACTTCCACAGGCAGTTCCCCGCGACTATCAAAACTGGAAACGACTTGCCAGTTAAACATGGCCTTGGCTATATCGTCACCCCATTCAGGTTGTCGCAAAAGCTGGTCAAACACGGACTTGAAGGATGGTTGTTTCAAATCAATATGGCAATAAATTGCTTCGGCAATAGCGTCAACTACATCGCACGATGGTTGTCTACCACGTGCAAGAATAAGCCTGATTATCGGTACTGCAACTTTCCCGCCACCGCGTGGGTGCCTGATTGCCATGCCAATGGCAGCATCGGAGACGGGAAAATCAAAAAGCTCCTGCCTGGCAAGTATTTCGACATAATCATGCAAGTACACCCCTCCGCCAGAGGCGTTGATGGGCACGACCCCGCAAGCCCAATCAAGCAAGCCGCGCCCGAGATCGTCCTCTCGCATAGCCATGTTGCGGTCGATGGTAAGCCATCGTTGTGGCGAAAGAATGCCGGCTAGTTTCAACAAATGATCGCCTGCCGCATCCACCGGCGCTAACTTGTGGTTGTTCGTAAACAGCGTTCGAACATCCATTCCCATCCACATGGCAGGCTTATTGAAATCAAAAGCCGCCGCTGCCAGCGTGCTTGAAGGCTTTGTACTCCTTGCCGCAAGCATATTGGCTGCAATAGCGCCATTGGCGCTGGTGCCATTCCGATCCACCGCCAGTCGGTCAAAAGCCTGTGTTGCGGGAAAGTTGCTAGCCACCCTGTCAAGGAACAAGCTAGCTTTTTTCATGTCCTTCGACAGCCGTCCGGTAACCACATCAACCGCGCAAAGGCGCCCATCCATGGGGGCAAGCCAACCAGACCCTTTACCATTGAAAAAGTCAACAATCAACGCTTGCGGGTATTTGCCAAGCGCGCCTGTCAAGCCGGCTCGCTCCACAGCCGTCAGAGCGCTCCGCGGACTTGCCTCATGGAAGGTAACAATCTGCACCCATCGCCTGGCAGCCTCTTCATCGCGACTGGATACTGCTCTCCACAAAATGTCGCTCATGACCTTCCCGCGCACATGTTCCCACTCCAGGGTTTCTATTGCACGTTCCATGACTTGCTCGACATACTGGGCAGGCGCACGTAATAGATACCGTTCGATCAAATCCTTGTCGTCAATCCCTGTGAGTACACCACGCGCCAGACATTGTGTAATTAGCCAGTCCCCATTGGCTTCCACTCGTTGTGCGTATCCTGGAAAAATAGGCGTATCATCCGGAGCCTTGTCTAAATTTGCAACAACAAAGCGCTTGAGCGCATCCATGGCATGGCTGCCGCCTGTATTCTCCATCATGCCTATGGCCATCCCCACACCTGTCAACAACTGCGCAGGTGCTCCCGAGCCGCTGGCAAGTAACTCATCAAACACCTCGCTCAAGTCTTGCGCCAGCGCCTCTCCTTGTTCTTTGGTTAGTTTTACCAAGACTCCACGCGTCGCATCGCTTGGATTTTCCGCCAAGCAGTTCGGTATGTTCCCAAGCAACATAAGCTGCTTGCGCAACGCCCGCACCGGCGCCAGTGGTTGTGCTGCAACCAGCAAATCAACACAGTTGCCGTGGGCTCCAAGCCTGTACAGTTCGCTACAATCACTACGATCACTACCTCTGCCGGTTAGTTTCCTAGAGCTGTGTGCGGCTGGTATAGTGTCAGGCGCCCATCCGGCCTTGATCAGGAAAGCAGCAGTCGGGATCAAGTCGTCGTCGCCCCTGGCAATGGCGCCTCGTAACCACCGCCATGGCAGTGGCAAGGAGTCTTCCATAACCGCCATGGCCAGCCGCCGCTTATAGCTTATACCGCTTTCTCCGTGCAGCCCAAGCCACACATCCATTCTGCAGCCTGCGGCAACCGCCGCCTTGATGTCATCCAGTCTGCCGCTGTTTACCGCCTGTTCAATGGTGAGGGCAGCTTTGTCCATTCGTTTATTGTAGCCGCATTCAGTCCCTTGACCACAACCTGACAACCATGCCATGCCATGCCGGCCTGAGATTGTCAGCCAGCGATTTCCTCAGTAGCCAGATGCTCAGGCTTGATATACAATAACAGTATCGCGTCTGCGCAAAGTATACACGCTATGAGTACCTTATCGAATAAGCGCTTCGAAATAATCCAGCAAGCGCTAAGTGAGGCCGCCGCCGGCAATGATGTTTGCGTGGCTGTCTGGCAGGAAGCCGATTCCGATGCCGGTTATGTTATCGCCACAGACGGAAGGATGGCAAATATTGGTGAGTATCAGTTTGGGTTCACGCATATCGATAACCTGAAACAAGCCGATCCCAATGCCGCCCATGAGTTGCGTCAAGTCTCAGGCGCTATCATGTCTGCTGGTGATTCACTCAAGAAAGACGTTTTCCCGTTCGACGCCTCAGTTGCCTTGCCGGCGTTGTTGGCTTGGTCAAAGGGTAACCTTTCAGACCAGCAGGTGGCAGAGATGCTAGACCTTCTGCGCGAAGGTGGACTAGCCACTGAAGGACAGATAGTCCCAAACGCACAGATAGAACTACTCGCGCCAGTACACGCAAAGTGCTTGTTGGAGGTTGCTGGACATTGGTGCATAGAGACGATTCAGGTGGGAAGCGTAGGCCAGCATTTGCCGGCCAATATTTATGGTTATGGTGGTGACGTCGACAACTACTTGTCAGCCAGGGTTAACCTGCCGGCTCCAAGTTTTTGCCCGACCGCAATAATGCCGTCAATACAACTCTCACGAGAAAGCTTTCGTGTCACAAGCCCGCCACCGCCAGTGCCGGTTGTCGTAAAGCAGGCTCATACCTGTGCTCACCTCCATCACAAGCCATGACAACTATCTAGCCAGGTTATAGATATCGTCATAAGCGTCGCTGGCGGGTACTTGGACAGCCAGAGTTTATCCTCGATCGCAAGTTGCAGTTAGTCGGTAGAGATGCTTCAAGCTAACCCAGGCTAGCTTGTCTTTCGTGTTCGCACTAGCCAAATAGCGTTTGACGTAGCCGTAAATATCTCCAGGACAACGGTCCCCCACGCCGTTGTTAAGGCTCCGTAGAGGAGCCAAAGCGCATGTGAAGGGAGCAGCGCTAGGCGCACTCGCCGTTGACTTAAAGAGCATTCGGCAACCCGTCCGTTTGCGAACGCCAATAGCGGTAGCCATGCTCTAACACTGTGCATGGTGTTGGGTATTACACTAAACACGATTGTAATGAAGAAGACGCCTATCAAGATTCGCTGGAATGGTTTCATGCGCGGCCCCAGCGCCGCCGCAAAGAGGCTTGCCACACTAGTTGCGCCAGACATCGCTGCGCCAGTCCATGCGCCTAGCAATGCAAATTGAATTGTAACCAGTAATGCCACCACAGCGTTGGCTAGTATAAGCTGCTTCCTGGTATGAAGCTGGAATTTCAACACGGCGATTGGCACCGCCGAGCACCCGAACGCCTGTGCCAAGAACATGGAAACGATCATTGCGGTGCCTTGTGAAATAGCCTTGGGATAGTACAAGGCTGCCTAGCTTGTTACCGGTCGTGTGGTAATAAAGACGGAAAGTACAGTCCGCAAATCTAACTAGCTAAATGGTAGCCACAGCATCACTCCTGCCAGGTTTTGCTCCGGTATGCCAGGTAAAGCTGCTCCACCACCTTGGGCTGGTATACAAACGCATGTATCCAGGTTGCCTATGCGCAATGTATTCAGGATCACAATCTCACACGGCTATAGGCATCGCGATAGGTGCCATCGGCAAATATTTGGATAGACGAAAATCTGACGGCAGGTAGTCAAACAGGCTCCGTGGGCGCCTGGTAAGCTCAAGCGCCGGAGCCCCCTTGGGTTGGCGGGCAACCAGCTCTTGTATCGCCTCCAGTTGGTTCAAGTACAAGTGAACATCATGTCCTACCCAAAACAGCTCCCCCGCCTCAAGGTCACATTGTTGCGCCAGCATTCGCAACAGTAAACTTGCCGAAACCACATTGAAAGGTACCCCAAGCCCCATGTCGCAAGATCGCTGATACAGCGTACACGACAGCCTCCCATCAGCCACGAAATATTGGTAAAGGAGATGGCATGGCGGTAGAGCCATACTGTCAAGTTCAGCCACGTTCCAGCCTGACACAATAAGCCGCCGTGAGTCAGGATTGCTGCGTATGCTCTCGACCAGTGTTGTCATCTGATCGTAGCGCCGACCATCCGGTCCCTCCCACGCCCGCCATTGCTTGCCGTAAACTGGGCCAAGCTCTCCCCACTTGGCCGCAAAGTCATCATCGTCAATGATGCGCTTCTCGAAATCCTTGAGGTCGATCTTGTCGCCGGTTGCCTCGACATAGGCTTTATGCGGCCACTCAGACCAGATACCAACGCCACGACTCAGCAGTGGCCCGATATTAGTGGATCCTGACAAGAACCATAGCAGCTCACATACAATGGAGCGAAAATGACCCCGGTACGGTCTTGACGCTTGATTCCATGAGCCATGATGTCCTCGAGCAGGCTTAAATAGACCTGCTCGGAAGCCCCGTCGTTGAGTGGAGTCGTCTGTCGCATGAGTTACCTTGTCGTCTTTGAGCGCCAAGCTTAGCTAAAAGCCCAAGCTTTACAACCTTCCACTGGTATGCCCGCGCTCCGTGCCAGCCTCGCTATGGGGCCCGGCGGTTCCCAGGTCGTCGCACACCGCGTCCGCCTTGGCGCTACACGCCAAGCACTCGCGTAGCAAGTCTCTTACGCCCCAGGTACAGCCGGCGCCACTTGTACGGTGCTTACGCGATTGGCGTAAGCTGCTTCGATAGCCTGCTTGGCCTTCATGGGGTCTTTGAGGAGCTCCATCAATAGTACGGCCTGTCCGCGTCCCGTCACTTCGACCGCTCCATAATCAAATAGTCTGCCGGGGAGAGTTTGTACCAAGTCTACCGTTTCAATCGAGTCCAGGAATAGTTCCATGGAGCGGCGTCGAAGCGCCCCGGTTTTGCATAGCACCCTGCGGGTAGTGACACCTTGTTCAATGGACATTATCACCAGTCCCTGATGAAGTATGCCAAGCATCGTGATGGTAAGCATGACTGCCGCCACAATCAGCATGCCAACATCAACGCATATCACGCTCAAGCCGCCACCCAGAACAAGCATTGCAACGGCCCGCCACCAAACCCAATGGCTCAACGGGAAAGTGGTAATCAATCGTTCGCCAGGAACCATGTATTTGCTTAGATAGGACACAAAACAGCCTTGGTCAGTTGGTGTCCGCATACTCTAGCCTCATATTTGGTACTCTCAAAGCCTGGCTTACCACCACCCATAACCGGCACTATGTCTGTGCCAGGCATGGAATACTGGGTCGTGATCAGGAT
>CAJDWE010000003.1_pt1 | contig 30468 bp, 32 predicted proteins | sample 7391521 | NCBI WGS metagenome assembly CAJDWE01 (sample SAMEA7055732, study PRJEB34461) | soil metagenome | biome: terrestrial ecosystem; feature: Peninsula; material: soil | place: Antarctica | collected 2016 | reverse complement strand
GCTATCGCAAGACACCTTGATAGTATCGGCATACATGTAGTTTCGATGCAAGCGCAGGTTGGCACCCCGGATATCTCGGCCGGCTGTGAATATTTGCTGGTCGATGGTTTGCGGATGGACGTAGGCGGCAGGGTGGGCGATCGGGAAATAATCGTCAACGCATTCCGCAAGGCTTCAACCCAGGCATACACTATGCGCCCGCCTCGTTCATCAAGATTCGACGAGGTCTCAACAGGATTATTTCCGCCGTGGCTCAAAGGTGATGCCGAAAACCGGGCAGTAATGGAACGCGTCCGTGCCTACATCGGCTCCATGGAATTAGCTAAAATCGGCTCCATGGAATTAGCTAAAAGGCCGGCCGCCAAGAGATCATCCGTCAATGCCCGCCGTCGCCCTTGATGCTCGCCGTAACGTCCAGATTGTAGCGTCCAGATACTCGCTGTAGCGTCCAGATACTCGCTGTAGCGTCCAGATACTCGCGGTCAGTTTGCTTGTAGCGCATGTTCCACGTTGAAGCCAATCAGTGTAGACGGACGCTTTTATGCGGAATGTTGGCTTCAATAACAAATGGCTTCTCATCAGCAGATAACTCGCCGTCGGCCGCATAGACAAGTGCGGCATCTGGCCTGACTGCCTTTATCTTAACCCGCACAAGCATCCCTGGAAACGCCGGCTTGTCGTTCTGTGTAAGCCCGCGCATCCTCATTTCCAGAGTAGCCGCGTTGTTCTCTTCGGCTTTTTGCCAACCAAGCATAAATGCCGCAGCTCCTATCAGTATGTCTGTATCGCTGAACTTTGGCACCGCCCGTTCCAGTTGCCCAACAATATCCACCACTTTTGCCGCCGGCAAACCAGCCAGCTGCTGTAGCCGTGCCATTGCTGGTAGGCGAGCGCTATCGTTCTTCTCGGAAATCTCGACCAATACCTGCTGAACGCTTTTCGGCAGACCGTCCGACACTCCCTCAATCTTGATACTCACAGAGCTTGAGGCTTTGATCTCCTCTTCATCAGGCTCACATATCATGCGCATATTGGCGCTGATTCTAGCCTCCTGCCATTGGCAACCGATTTCAAAAGCACCACCACCATTCTCCAGCAGGCAACTGGCAACCATCTGTGCCGCCTTGGCCGCTGCATTGAGCCCGTATTGTGCACTGATGTCATCTCCAACCGCACGCACGAAGTCGACCACCATATTGTCTGGACACTGTGACCACTTCTTGTCGGCCACCTCGGCCTGGAGTGCCTTCCACCGCTCGATCGCCACGCTCATTTGGCTTTGCGCCTTCATTTTCCCGCGCCCGGGTACAAACGCGCCGCTCTCTCTTTCCGCACGCTCGACGCTGGTTGGGATGCCATCTTGCGTGGTCTGGATACTTGTGATTTTCGCTTTCATGCTGGAGTACTGCCATGCTGTTACGTGGCCTTATTGTACTTCGTTATCAAATCAGACGCTATGGCCTTTCAGTTATCGCAACGGGTAATCTCCTATTGATCGGCCATCTCCGCTAGGCTACAATGTCGCCCAATCAACGGATCCACGTATGCCAGACATCATTGTACTGCCAAGCCTACCAGCCATCGTTGCCATTCTCGACGCCCGCTTCGCACCAGCCAGCCTTACTCTCTCACGTCCATTCCTGATAGACTTCATGGCCCGCGCCCCTGATGCCCTCCCGCTATATCTGCGTGTCAATCTCGACCCTGAGGCTGTCCCGTTGCGTATGCCGGAGTGGCAAGACCTCCGCCAGATCGTACGCGCCGCACTCCCGTCTGACGAGGCTGCCGTGCTGGACGAGTTCAACGCCATCCGTCCAGTGCGCTTTGCGGGCTCCGGCTCGACGGCTCTTCTGGCAACGATCGATATGGATATGCGATGCCGCTCTGGAAACTCGGTTCAGGTAGACCGCATAATGCTTACGCGCAGCACGTGGAAAGACCTGCGCCCATTGGCTGTACTTGAGTACGCTGTCGCCATGGAAGCGTGGAAGCTACAAGAAAAATCAACCCGCAAGCCCAGAGTGGGATAGTCGGTCGCTCGCCGCTTGTTCAGGAAAGCACATCGAACTTCGCCAGCAAAAGCTGACTCGATGAGATAGCGCGATCCAGCGCGGCTTTACCGCTACCTGGCAGCATGATCAAATGTCATTTTTTGAAGATGTCCAATCTCTTGCCGCCTGTAAGGTGTTCGTGTGCGCCTTGCCGGTATTCATCAAGCTTCACCCCGCCGCCCCGTTGAGCATGATAATCAAGAGTGCCGACAAGCGGGTTGGCTTTGGCGTCAGCTTCCCTGCGTCGTGCGCCGATCACGCCGAAGACCTAACCAAAGAGTTAATGACCATTCTCAAGAAAGAAGATCGCCTCATGGAGCTCGAACTGCTGGCCGATGAGATGCGTAATGTTGGCGTTTCCCCGGACATCCTTGGTCCAATGCTGGCCGAAGCAGAAAGGTTGGCTCGTGAGCTTCATCCTGACTGGTGCCAGTGACTCAAGGCTTGCGGCAGCCAAAAGCTCCGTGCTGGCCATCGGTTGCCATGGAGCCTGGTGTTTACATGAATCCGCTTTGCCGTGTCGGAAGTTATTGATCTAGATCCCATTTACACAGCTTCACGCTTGGTGTACCATGCGTTCAGTCCATTATGGATAGCCCGATGACTACGCTTGCTCCATTTGTTCCACCGCCTGGCTTCCTCCCAGACATCTGGTCTCCCGGCGTAGCGTCAATGTCGCCACGCCAGCGTCGCGCCCACTATCGCAGTATTTCCTTCACACCATTTTCCAGGCGTTCACCTCGCTACCAGCGCAGGGAGGCCATACTGTTGGCCAAGAAAATCCACAGCGACCCACTCGGGCGTGGTGTGTTCACATTCAACCCGTTGCCGCCATCCCCCTATAAGTACCCGCCGCGGGCAGCCTTGAATCACATTGGCTCGGTAAATGTGCTGTTCATGAAAAGCGGCCAGCGCCCAACTCTGTTTTTCAACGCCTACATACGCACAGTGGGCACAGTATTGGCCAACCTCATCGTCGACCAGGCCAACCACGCAATTAATGTAATGTTGTCTGAACAGGATGCCGCAAACTACGATGGCCGCGTTTTTTCAAGACCGCTGCCGTCAGGTGGTTTCGAGATGCTTTTCCCGCCACCCATCGCCTACCCTAGTTTAGGTGGGTTGACCCGCGCTGGCGCCAAGGCGGCATGGCTACGCTCCCAGTGGGATAACCGCGCTGACCTTTGCCGTATATCTCAATCAGCCACACTCTATCATGAGTACCGCAACGGCATCGGGTTGGAGCTAATAACAGCACAGCCAGATTTGTCTACAGATGGCATATTGGCAGCCATCTCAACTTTCCGCGCCAATCGTGAGAGGAAGTATACCCTCGCTGTTGAATCGTTTGCCAACCACGCCAAGATCATAGACGCTCTCCTTCTCGACCAACTGTGGCATTGGGATTGTGCCAAGGCAAAACCAAACGGCGCCAAGCCGCCTCCTCTTCCACAGCCGGCAGCAGATTTGATTCGCTCGCTTCCGGCGTATGCAGTCGGATAGCCGAGCTCCCTCCACCAATTATGCCGGCGGCCAACCATGCCGCCGGTATGTTCACTCGTAGTAAGCCTGACCGCCATTGTCTGACACAAGAGTGCTCCAAGCCCGTGTGCCGGATGTCTTGCGCCGCGCTTGCGCGTTTGTATGTCAGTAGCTTGTCATGATAGAATATTACCATGGCCACTATCACCCCGTCCTCCAAGCCATCCGTCGCCATGATCCCGGTGCACCGCCAGGCTCCAACCATTGAGCGCGGCGATTTCGCACGCTTGGAGCCACCCGGCGCAGGTCAGTATTGGCGCTTGGATCTCCCCCTTAAGGAAACCTCTACCAATCAAGCCAGCCACCCGGATATTGAGGCTGGTACCGTATTATTGATTCGTGAGATCGAGTCACAGGTTGATGGGACTCCGCACGTTGTCCACCTGACTCCGCATCCGGATTGGTATACCGGTCCATCCGATGAACCGTGGTCCCCGCGTTTTCTCTACGATGACTTCCTGAAGTTATGGTCGCGCGCCCCTGATGCACAACAAGTGCGCGAACGCGAAATGCAGGCGTTGACCGCCCAGATGGGGGAAACCCAACAGGCCATGCTGACGCCGCCTCCGCCTGCCAAGGTGGCCGGTCTGCTTGCTCAGCAACCATCTCCAAACGCCGGCGGTGATACCCGCTCCTTGGCCACTGGTCGTGGCCTTGAGGACATGTTGGCCCACGCCCAGGCAACCAAATACGCCGCCTCAGAAAGAATCAAGTGGATTACCACTCACACCAACCGACTCAATGGACAAACACACAAGCTGGCTCGTTATCATCAAGAACGCGCTGAGTCCATGCTCGCCCGTGCTCAAGCCAGCCTTAAGGGGCTTGACAAAATATTCGAGACAGTTCGCAACCTGAAGCTATACACAGGTGAAGATGTATCTGTGGTTCAAGTGTGCAACGGCGACCCAGCGCCACCGGAAACCAGGTTCACTTTCTACCAGGACTTGCTCGCCCTGGATGAGGAACTTCTGATCAATCTGGACTCCGGGGGGCTCGATCACCACGATATCGAGGATCTCCCAAAAGTCCTGGCCGATCCAGCCGTAGCCAATCGCTTGATCCCAGCACAACGTGGTTTTGTGTTGTGTCGTTTTCGAGACTCAGACAAAGAGTTCTTGCGCGCCCCTGCCAACGCCGGCATTGCTGACCATATGTCAGTAGCGATCGCCAACGCTCGTGAGAACGAGATTGCTCGCCGCAAGTGTCTGCTTTATCGCGACGGAGCCCGCTTTTACATTATCTCAAGTGCCGCTTTTAAAGACATTTCCCAACTGCTGCCATCCACCGGCGAGCAAAACGAATATTACCTGCGTGAAACGTCTCTTGCCGCTCGTCGGCAACCTCATACCGAGGAGGATCGTATCACACAAGACCACCTGGACTTTGCCGCCGCCCAACACGCCCACCTTGGAGCCCTTAACGATTACGCGCGTGTATTGGTGCTTTGTTGGGGTTTGCATGACCGTACCGAGCTATTCGAAACTACCGGCCTTCCAAAGTTCAGTAACTGGCTTGACCAAGCCGTCCAGAATACTTTCATGAAGCTGGTAAGCCATGACAACATGCTTGGCCAAGCGCGCGAAAGCTATGCTGACTACAGGAACCGTGTCAATCAACTGCTATGTGCCGGTGCCACCGTGATTGTTGACACCAGCCGTGACCAAGACGTTGACCACGCTCCAGGGCTACTAGCAAGCCAGGGCACTTATAACTTTCGCACTGGTGAAACTGTCCACGCCCGCGTCTATAAGCCTTCTCAGCGTTTTGCCATCGGTCGTATACACATGGCCAAAGGTCGTCCATATGTGACCTTTGATGCCGAATACGATGGTTTCCATAATCGTCAGCGCAAGCTGCGCGCTAAATGGTTCATGGCTAATGGCGACGAAGGGTTTTTGGTGCTCGACCGCCTGCATGCCCAGGATCTTGACTACTATTTGACTTCGCGCCAGCAACGCCGTGCTTATGCAAAATACGTGGAGCTGTTTCGCGCTGCCCGCGCCCATGTAGCCGCCCGTGACCACGCCGAGGCTCCGCTGCGCGAGTTCTTGATGCGCTCCATGCTTGAGTCAGGCATGCCACATGATCCGGATGACTTGCCTAGTGCCATCACCTCAGCAATCGCCACTTGTCGAACTGCCAGCCTCAATAAGGGCCTCGCCATGCCAGACGCCCCGGGCTGGGAGACGCTGCGCACGCCGCTTTTGAACGCCCTCCATAGCGCTTTGGCGAATCATGCCCCACGTATCGCCGCCGCCGCCGCACTTGCCACAGCTTGTGGGCGCACGCCACTGCGTTTGGCTCACCGCGGCGACGATACTTGGCACCTATACGCCACCGCTGCCACATCCGAACGCGATGACCGTACTGGTCCTTGGCCATGGGTCGCAGATTTGAGCTTGGCATTCTCACCAGATGGTCGCCCGTCGGTGATCAGCAATCATCCGTGCGTCCTCCAGAAACGTTCTGGCGAGCTACTCATTAACGAGTTCACGTCTGCCGCTGAGTTTGAGAGGCCAACGATCCCGGAGAGCCTGACTTTGCCGGTCATGCTTGATATCCTTGACCGCGCTGAAGCCTCGGCCTCTCGCGCCAGCTTGCCACAAAACCATATCAATCTGGTCGAGCTCGCCCGTGAAGGACTCGAGTTCTCAAGACGCCACTCTGGCCGCGCGGTTATCCGCCCAATACTCAACATCCCAATGGGCACAGCGGTGACCGGCTCCATCGCACGTCAATACGCTCATGATGTCGCCAAAAAAGAACCCATCCGCGCTTGTGCCACGCGCCCCTATATTTTGATCGCAAGCATCGACTTGTGGGCTTACTGTTACGACCACGCAAGTTCTGATCAGCGCGCCGATATATTAGCCGCCGCAATCTCCCATTACGAAAACAGTAAGGCTGCTACTGATAGGCTGATTGACCGCCCCGCCCCTGCCGAGTTTTCACCAGGTTTGATGGCTCTGCGCCAGTTCTCACCGCAATCCACCCAGCGTTGGTTTATGTCGGCCGCACCGCCGCATGTCATCCCGGTGTCGGCCAAGGATCGTAATGAAAAATGGTTCTTGGGCAATCCGACCGATAACGCCAAGGCTGCTTGGGAAAGTGTGCGTGGCGCAGATGATGGCTATTGTAACAAGGTCAGCTTCTGCCGTATCACATCCTTGGGGCCTTGTGGTGCCGAACTTTTCCCATCGTTGGCAGCTATCTGCGACCGCCCAGCCAGACCAGCTCCATCTAGACAAAAGCCATCCCCGTGACAAAGAAGTCCCTGCCACACCTATCGTTGTACGACACACATAAGGTTGTATGGAGCGTGTGGTATGACACCTTCCAGCAAGAAGTGCTGGGGATAGAGTCTGCTTGCTTGTCAAATGCTTTGCGTGCCGCCTTGTTCAATGAACATTGTTCGGTTCATGAGGTACTGGCAACAAATCGCGCCGCCGCTGTTCGTAAAGTCTTCCCAGAATATTTTCTCAAGGCTGACCAAGTTCAATGCGCCAACTTGCCAGTACTTCACTAACCAACATGGCTTCAAGGTCGCATTTGACGTACAAATAACCAGGCCAGCCTTGCCAGGCTGGTTTATTGTCAATGGCTCATGGAGCAAGTCGTCGCGGGGCGCTTGGCATGCGGTCACCCGCGCATCAAAAGTACTCTACCGCCTGGTCGGCGGGAAGTCACGGACGTTCAGCGTCAAGCGATAGTCATCAAAGCATCGGTGACGTCGTGGTGAGTTCTCACGCGTCAAAAACTGCTTTGCATACTCGAGCCGCGGCTACCGGGATGGAACCGGTAGCCGCGACGTTGGGGTGAGAAGCCAAACATCATTGGGTCATTGCAGCGCCAAGCTTTTTCCGGATTTGGCAGCTAGCTGCGACCGCCCAACCAAGCGCTGGCGCCCATATACTCCACCACTTAGCCTTACCGTCATCGCCCATCCGCCAAGTCGTTTATCCAAGGCTTCCAAGGATATTTGATAGCATGACTTATCGCTCAGGCCTTGATATCCAGTTTGCCAAGCTCCCAGCCGTTGCCAGCGTTAGCGTGGTGCTCGCCGAGCCGTCTGAGTGGCCGTGGGATGCTCGCCAGGAATTCCCATCTTGACCCGCCAATCTTTTACGAACTCATCGACCACTTTGCGTACCTGGTCTGCCACAATCTCAAAAGACTGTCCGGCATCAATACGAACCATCCTTGATGGATCATCGTCCAGCCGCTCAAAATACCCCTCACGCGCCCGGGAAAACCATTCTGGCGTCTTGGCGTCAAACTTGTCCTTGTCGAGCGCCGTATCTTGCGCATCGGCAGCGCGCCGGTCACGTCTGCTCGCCGCTACCTTGACTTCGGCGTCGAACCACAATGTTAGATCTGGACGAAGATCGCCGCACACCTGAGCTTCAAGTTGCTCGATGGCGTCAATCGGATACCCATCCGCAGCGCCCTGATATGCGTAAGTGGAATCGACGAATCGGTCTGAAAGCACCGCGTCCCCGCGCGCCAGCGCTGGCCGAATAACTTTGTCCAGATGTTCGGCGCGGATGGCAAAGGCCAACATGACAGCCGTTTGAACTGCCATGGGAGTCGTCTTGAACTCCATCCGCAAGCGCTCTCCAAGTTCAGTACCACCTGGCTCTTTAGTCTGTACAACTGCACAGCCAAGTGATGCCATGGCGCGAGTCAAGGTCTCCATGTGGGAGCTCTTGCCGACGCCGTCGATCCCTTCAACGGTTACAAACGGTGCGCGCATGATCGGACAACCTTGTTTAATCCAGTTATCATTCTAGCACTGATTATCATCTGGCGAAACCGCACGCTCTGATAGTGATCGAGTTCTGAACCTGAAATTACGTGGAAATTTGCCACCAAGATAAATTGTGAAGCAGCCGGCTCTCGCTACTTGTCCCAGATCGAGGTCGTACCTGGTGTTTGCTGTTGCAATGCTTTTTGCCAAGTGCTATCCTTTCCAAGGATAAACAAGGAAAACTCATGCCCACGAAGGCTCCTCCCCTGTCATTCTACTTGAATGCTCCGCTTTTTGGCGCGACAGTTGGGTCTGCCCGCATTTTCCACCACATCCGCTGCGCTATCGCAGTATTCGCCACCTTGTGCATTCTTGTTTTCGGATCATTGTTGAGTCCGCACCAACAAAGGGAACTTATCACAATAGTTTTTGGGGTGACGTTGGCGCTGCTTCTGGTCGCTTCGTCGATAGCATACTGGATTCTTGATCGCAGGCTCGATGATTTATCGTCCCAGGACCTGGCTGATCTTAAGCGAATGGCTGACTCAAACCACATAATCGCAGCACACGTTTTCAAATGGCTACAAGAAGACCGCGCGCTATTACGGCAAGATATCGTAGTTGTCCGTAGATTCCACGAAGTCTGTTTGCGAGAAACGGCCCTACGAGACCTGGCTGTAACAACCTGATTGTATGGCGCGCAGTCTTTTTGATGTCGCCTTGGTATACACCAAAACTCTCTTGGCCTCTCACATTAACGCCGCAGTTACCGGATCCATCCCGGCAGCCGCGGCTTGCTGCCAGGCTGGCATGCCGGAAACCAATGTTCGCGCCCCCTGTAGTTAGGATATCTGGGTGATTTTTGCCACCGCGCCAACGCCATTCGTAGATGCGCCGCAGCCAGACATAGGGTTGACCGTTACGCCCTTCTCGATAGAATAGCGTGCCACGGTTCGACCCAGACGCCATCATGCCAAAGTTGTCAGATATACCACTCCAGCCAGCCTCGCAAGATATCTGGGACAAGAAGTATCGCCTGAGGGACAAGCTTGGCAGTCCTGTAGATGCAACCACTGATGACACCAGGAAGCGGGTAGCGCGTGCCCTGGCCGCCGTGGAGGCTACCCCGGCTTTGCGAGAGCACTGGTACGAGCGCTTTTTGTGGGCTCAGCGCCTTGGGGCAATCCCGGCCGGACGCATCATGTCCAACGCCGGCTCCGAACCGTATAAGTCCAGGGTTTCAACGGTCAACTGTGTGGTTTCCGAGACAATAGGCGATTCCATGGATGACATCCTGGAAAAAGTCCACCAAGCCGGTCTCACGCTCCAAGCCGGCAGCGGTATTGGCTATTGCTTCTCGACGCTCCGCCCACGCGGAGCCTTCGTTTCTGGCGCCGGCGCCTACACCTCAGGCCCGCTGTCGTTCATGGACATCTATGACAAGATGTGCCTGACGATCTCTTCTGCCGGCGGCCGCCGCGGTGCCCAGATGGCAACCTTTGACATCGCCCACCCAGATGTGCGCGAGTTCATTCGCGCCAAACGCGAAGACGGCCGCCTGCGTCAGTTCAACCTGAGCTTGCTTATCACAAATGAGTTTATGGCAGCAGTGGAGGCCGATGCCGACTGGCCATTGGTATTCCCAATCCGTGCCAAGGATGGTGCCGAGGTTAATCTTGAAGATCCATCTGCCGTCCTTTGGCGCGAATGGGAGAGCGCGGATGGTTACATTGCTCGCGCCGACGGCAAGGTGGCGTGCAAAATATATGAAATCGTGAAAGCCAGGCACCTGTGGGATATGGTCATGGCATCGAACTACGACTATGCCGAACCCGGATTCATTCTGATTGATCGCGCCAACGAAATGAACAATAACTGGTGGTGCGAGAACTTTCGCGCAAGCAACCCTTGCGGCGAGCAAGTTCTGCCGCCATCGGGAGCCTGTCTGCTGGGATCGGTGAACCTTGTGTCGTTTGTCGTTGACCCATTTACCACCAAGGCGCGCTTTGACTGGGCAGGCTATCGTGAAGTTGTCAAAGTATTCTCGCGCATGCTGGACAACGTAGTCGAGGTAAACGGCCTTCCGTTGCCGCAACAACGCGAAGAGATCTCGCGCAAGCGCCGCCATGGCATGGGATTCCTCGGACTTGGCTCAGCAATGGCCATGCTGGGTCTGCGTTATGGTTCGCCACCATCAATCGCGTTCGCCAGTGAAGCCGCCAGCCAAATGGCCTTCGCCGGGTGGGAGTCGGCGCTTGAGCTTGCCAAGGAAAAAGGCCCAGCCCCCATCATGCTTGAAACCTTCGAGGTTACCGGCAAGATGTTATGCCAGCGTCCTGAGATGGAGAAGGATGGTTGGAAACTGGGTGATCGTGTACCTGGGCGCATTCTACATGCCAGGTATTCCCGCTACATGCAAAAAATAGCCTCCGTCCACCCACAGCTTGTTGCAGATCTGTCAGACATTGGCGCCCGCTTTACCCACCACACATCCATTGCTCCAACCGGCACCATCAGCTTGAGCCTGGCCAACAACGCCAGTAATGGCATAGAACCATCATTTGCCCATCTGTACTCTCGCAATGTCATTCGTGAAGGCAAGAAGAGCAAGGAGAAGGTTGACGTATGCTCGTTTGAGCTGCTTGCTTATCGCGCCATGGTCAACCCGCAGGCCGCCCCGCTCGCCAATGATCCGGCTAACCGGCTTCCGGAAAACTTCGTTACCGCAGACGCCATTTCACCAGCCGACCATATTGCCATCCAGGCCGCAGCCCAGGAATGGGTTGACTCATCCATCTCCAAGACTGCCAATGTCCCAACCGATTATCCCTTTGAGAAGTTCAAGGACATCTATCTGCAAGCCTGGCGCGCAGGTCTCAAAGGCTGTACCACCTTTCGTTTCAATCCAGCCGCCTTCCAGGGCGTCTTGGTGCGTGCCGAGGATCTGGCCAATACCAACTATACCTTCACACTGGAAGACGGCACCTCGGTAACACTAACAGGTGCCGAAGAGGTGGAGTATGATGGCCAAACCCACACCGCGGCCAACCTCTATGACGCTTTGAAAGAAGGCTATTACGGCCGGTACTAGTACGCCTGGCACACGCAAGTGTGTGCCTCAAACCTAAACTGCACACCCAACTACAAGAACCCATCTGACCATCATGCCAACTCGTATCGACCAGAAAATTGTTGCCTATTCCGTAGCCAGCGCTATACCCGCGTCCTCAAGCGATGCCACCACCATCCCTTCCGCCTCGCCACCTCCCATCCCACCTGCACCAGACACACACACGCGCACGCCGTCAGCGCTTGTTGCGCCAGCGCCGACTTCCATTCAGTCAGACACATCACTACTGCCCCAGCCAGCCCAAGCTCCGCAAATCATGGGCGAGCATATCTCTCGTCCGCAAGAGCTGTCCGGCACCACCTACAAAATCAAGCCGCCTGTGGTCGACCATGCCTTGTATGTAACTATCAACGATATGGTCCTGAACCCAGGTACAGATCATGAGGTTAGGCGCCCCTTCGAAATATTCGTCAACTCCAAGAACATGGAACAGTTTCAATGGGTAGTGGCGTTGACTCGTATCATGTCGGCAGTGTTCCGCAAGGGCGGCGATGTGACTTTCATGGTCGAGGAGCTCAAGGCGGTCTTTGACCCAAAGGGTGGCTATTTCCTCCCTGGCGGCATCTATGTCCCGTCTATGGTTGCCGACATCGGACGCGTGGTTGAGCGTCATTTGCGCACCATGGGCATGTTGGGCGGACCAGTTCTTACCGCCGCTCAGCTTGATCTAATCGCCAAGAAACGCGCGCAAGCCATGGCTACCGAAGGTAACGAAAAGAATATTGTGTCCAACGATTCAGTGTTGGCCAAGGACGGTTTCCCGCCTTCAGCCGTCTTGTGCCACAAGTGCTCGACCAGAGCGTTGGTTGTGCTAGACGGCTGTGAGACTTGTCTAAGCTGTGGTTATTCAAAGTGCGGTTAGCCACGCCAGTTAAAGCTTGAAATTGCGCGCGAAGATGGTTGCTGCGCCTCTTCTGCAAAACACCCCTGCCACCATTGTCTTGCACCGCACTGCTGTGCCATCGTTTGACCACAAGCAGGCTATTGAGTTACTATTCTGTTATGTCCGATGCTGCTATCAAAATAGAGTTTCCCATCTGGCTATCTCCAGGCGAGCGTCAGTCTTTGTCGGGATTTATTGCTTGGGCATCTACTCGCACCGATGTGACGCAGGTATGGTTGTTTGGATCGCGCGCCTGCGGTAGTGGCCATGCCGGTTCAGATCTTGATGTGGCAGTGGTCACAGATGCGCCGCTAAACCAGCCACTTCGCCGCGCTCTCCTCGATGAAATCAGCGTCAACGCTTTCGACGCTGGAGCCAACGCCGGCTTGCCTCATATTGAGGCGCTCCTTAGCGCTCCTGTAGAAGCTGTTGATTCGTTTTTACATGTTGTTCGCAAGAATGCGTTGTGCTTGTGGGCCCGCCATCTTTGAGCTAGCCTTATTAGATGGACATTTCTCTCGACAGGGCCTCCGCCGATTGGGTCGTTTCGGCTGATGAGACGGCCGCTTGCGCTTTGCTTTTAGCCGGCGGTATGTCTCGCCGTGCGGCAGTGTCGGCATACTATGCCGTCTTCCATGCCGCCAACGCAATGTTATGGGCTGCCGGAGTGGAGCCGTCATCGCGCCATTCAATAGCTGGTCTTTTGTCACTTCATTTTGTAAAAACTGGCCCACTACCAGCAGACACGGCAAGAAATCTCGCCAGGCTCCTGGCTGATCGCCACACGGCCGATTACGACGTGTTGGCGGTCACAGATCCAGCCGCGGCGGTGGAGACCATTACTTTGGCAGCCAAGCTGCTGCGACCCATGGAAAAATGGTTCTGCCAAGAAATGCAAGTACGTCGGCCTCTTCTTGCCCCACCGCCGAGTGCTTTAGAGTCTCTAGATCGACTGCTAAGCGTAAGTACCTGTCAACGCACGCGCCCAACGTCGCCATAAACGTTCGTCGAAGACGATAGGGACATCGACAGCCGCGCCGGTTTAAGCCAAATCGCATCGCCAGCTTGACGTTTCTCAGCCTCATGCAGCAATACTGGAAAACAAGCGAGGTAGGCGCTGACCGACATGTTTGTATCCATATGCCAAGGCCGCGCAGAGGCCAAAACGTTGTAATCCGCTCACCAAGCACTGCTGTGTAGTTGTCCATATGGCTTGACTGCCGTACTAAACGTTCTTGTTCTGCTTCCGAAAGACTGGAAAAGATCGGCGAGTAATGAAGCTTGCCAACTTGTCAATCTTTACATCGAAGGAGATATGGGCATCGACGATTTCACATTGCAAATCAAGCGCCGATATGGTATTGTCATTCTCGCTTAGCCGGAGCGGCGCTCGCTTCCAGAGTTGCCAGAAAAGACCACCTCCCAAGGTGGTCTTTTCTATTTTCTCGCCTTGTATGATCCGCGCAGCTTCGCTTTCGGTTCCGGCACCAGCGCCCCGCTTTCCTCCAGGCTCTAGACGTGATCCGCCATACCAGCTTCTATTGCAGGCGTCACGCGTGAGCATGGTTCTAGATCTCCTTGCTGAACCAGCTCGCTAGACGCGCGAGCCGGCACATGGACATACGCATCACCACTTGGCAGACGACATGCCTGGTGCCAGCGACTGTGCTTGCGCGTCGTTGCCGTGTCATGTAAACTATTCATAGCGCTTGCCAGTGTGGACACCCCTGTGTCAATCCAGCCTTATGCCACGCAACAGTCACAGGATTTGCTATACGCAGCCTTGCTGAATCGCTTACACGCCGCGCATTGCCCACTTTTGGACGACCAAAAGCCATTGCTTGCAAGGCAGACGCCCATGGCTGACGCCAAGGCTTTGGTTATCTGGAATCAAGCCGATCCAACCAGCCAGCGACAGGCAGTTGCAACTTTGGCTAAAGGCCTCGGCCGTCCATTTGTGGACATGTCCTCACAGTCACCTTTGACAGTTCCACCGCCTGGCGCCATAGCCTGGCTGTCAGAGTCCGTCTCAGACATCGGCGACCGCGCTCGCGCTCAGTCACTGGTTGACGACATGACCAGGCTTCGTCATGTTGAGTTTCTGGTCTTCTCCTTCACCATGGATGAGCGCACTACTAAACAGCATCTGCAAGTTGCCGATGCTATTATAACTGTAGCCCGTCGCGCAGTGGCTTTCCCACGCCGCCGCTACTATGCAACCCTATCATCGACAGCCCCGGATGATCCAAGAATACTGGACGCTATACGCAGTCTCCCGCAAGTGGTGGCGAATTACATGGACGTCTATCAGCCCATGCCCCACCTCGCCGCCGCTTTTAGGAAGGTGTTCCCGGAGTACACCAGGAAGTTTGACCCACAGTCCAAGTACGCCGACTACAAACGAATAGCGTACTCATCAGAACATTTGTTGAACCATCGCTCTCATGAAAATGCTATTGTCATGCTTAAGCTAGCGCCGTCACTAGCGCTGGACGTACTTGCCCTTATATTTAACAAGGATGTAAGAAACCGTGCCCTCGCTCACACCGCTAAGCCGCCGAATATTGTCGACTTTCTCATCGACCAAATGCAGCCAGCCAACGTCCTAATCTCGCCACCGTTGCGTCAGGCTCGTCGTTCGCCCAGCCCATGAGTTTAGCTGGCTTATTTTATCGTAGGCCGACTAGGTAAGGTGGCTATGTGTTCCGCCAAGCCGCATGCCAATCCCGTAGCGCGCCAAGCAATAAGCCGACCAGCTCTTCGCAAGCGCGCTTGCATTGCTTTGCCAAGTCCTGGTAGAATACCGGCTCGTCCATGGAGCCAATATGAGTAATACCCAGCCATTGCGCCTCGTCAACTCACAAAACGACATCCGTCCGGAGCTGGCCATAGACCTCGACATGGATGGCGCGGGCAAGTCTGGCAAGCCGGTTTTGTTGTGTACTTTCTGGCCAGTACAAGGTGCTGACGCAAGTCTTGAGGCAAGCTTCCAGATATCGGCCGTGCTAACCCAAATGATTGAAGGCTTGGTGTTAACGGCCCCAACCAAAGCAATGCGCCGGGTAGACCGTAACTTGGCTTTGCGCAATCTAACCGCGGTTCGTCGCGAGGTTGATCGCGCTATAGCACGCGTGCAGCGCATTCCGCTGGTCAAATCGCAACCACGCCAGAACAAGCCAGGCCGCGCAAAGCCTGGCAGCGCGACAAAATAGCGACGCCGTCATGCGCTGGGCCGCTATGCCCGCATGCGCCGTCGCGAGACCCCACCTCGTACCGCCTCGCCCGCATTCCGCTTGGCAAGCCCATCGCTGCGCACCTGTGCGCGCTCGGACATGACCAGATGCGCCTCCTCTTGAAGAAACCTGTGGGCTCCAGAAGCGCCCGTCATTCGCGCACATTCTGCTGGTTTCATCCCGTTGGCATTGGTTTGAAACAAGCTATCTGGGGTGTGCTTTACCAGCACCCGTAAAACGCCCATATCCTCCCCGCCACCGCCTCCGAAAAGCCGTTCGGCCACGCGCTGCATGAGGGAGCTTCCTTCCAGGCTCTTGCTACCACCACAATGTTCAGGTGCCAGGCGCATAATCAAATCCGCCCCTTCTTTGGCAAACATCTCGAGCAACTCGGCGTCACCTGAATAAGCAGACATGCCAACGGGAGTATTGATCCCGTCAAACCGGTTCCCGGAAAACCCATAGCGCACTGCTGCCCTGGCGGCCAGTAGCGCCTTGTGGTGTCGTGTGGCATCATCCCCGCACTCGACAGATGTTTTGGTTAAGTAGTCGAGCAGGTTGGGGCGCACTTGGCGCCGTACCCCGCCACTATCTACTATCACATCAATGGCCGTATCAGCGGCAGTTTTGACAAAGTCTGGCTTCTTGCTGGCAGTCCGCAGCCAATCACGCGTCTGCTTGATCAACCCATTGTTATTGGTAAGCCTTGCCTTGTGGCTGAACAACGCCAACCGGACAAGCTCGTCGTTTTCATGGAAGCGCTTGAGCAACGATTCCAACGCAGTAATGCTGCCTGCATCTGCCTTTGTTATCATGGGCTGTCTCGCCAGATTCGCTCGTGCTCTCGCACCGCCGCCACCCATTTCATTCCAATGTCAACGTGGCGCCAGGTTAGATGCCCTTGCTGTTTACGCAGTGCCCCAACCAGCCGCCCGGATCGGTCGCATGCGTCTATCTGTTCGATAAGGCTGCGCTGGCTTGCCTCATCGGCAACCTCTTTGGCGCCGGCTAGTCCAAGCCATGCCGCGGCGATAGTGGCAACCAGCATGGCCGCAACTACCAGCCCCCATCCAAGCATGGGCTGTCTTTCTTGCGCACTAAGCAACCATGGCAATAATGGCATTAGGGCGACTATACAAACTACCAACACCTTGGCCAACGTTCCTGCTCGCCTTCCTGCTCCACGCCCCACGCCGCCGCAACGCTCGGTAATGTCTTCCAGTCGCCGTCGTGCCTGGCTAACAACACGTTCGCTTCGTCTGACAACGTTAGTGCTTACCGGTCGCATTCCTCAAGCTTAGCACGTTGTGCCCTGCCAGGGTTGCCAAGGCCGTCCAAGGTGCTAGGCTCGAATGAAGCTTGTCAATTTGTCAATATTTACACCGAGGCCAGCTTCCTCTTCAGCACCTCACCGTTGGCGTACTGTAGCTTGCTCATGGTTTATTCCTCGTTGTAAAGCTCTCGACGCTGCCGCTGGCGCTATCACAGATCAAAGTGGCACGCCGCTCTGCTTGACTAGCCGACATGCCTGGTGCCAGCGGCTGTGCTTGCGCACTGTTGCCGTGTTATGTAAGATATTCATAGTGCTTGCCAATGTGGACACCCCTATGTCAATCCAGCCTTATGCCACGCAGCAGTCGCAGGATTTGCTGTACGCAGCCTTGCTGAATCGCTTACACGCCGCGCATTGCCCACTTTTGGACGACCAAAAGCCATTGCTGGCAAGGCAGACGCCCATGGCTGACGCCAAGGCTTTGGCTATCTGGAATCAAGCCGATCCAACCAGCCAGCGACAGGCAGTTGCAACTTTGGCTAAAGACCTCGGCAGACCATTCCTGGATATGTCCTCGCAGACTCCCTCAACGATTCCTGTTGCTGGGGCTTTGGCTTGGCTATCAGAATCCGCCTCAAATCTGGGCAATCGTGCCCGTGCGCAGCCATTGGTCGACACCATGGCCAGCCTTCGTGATGTCGGGTATCTGGTCTTCTCCTTCGACATGGATGCGCATGCAACCCAACAAGATCTTCAAATTGCTGATATGGTCGTAACCATGGGCAGGCGCGCAGTAAACTTCCCTCGCCGCAATTGTTACGCAACCCTGTCCTCGACTGCTTCGGATGACCCAAGAATACTGGAAGCTATTCGTGCCATTCCACAAACAGTTGCAAACTATATGGAATCAAGCGTGCCATACATGGCTCGTACAGCCATAGCATTCAGGGAAGTGCTGTCCAAGCACACCGAACAGTTTGACCCAAAGTCCGCCCGCGCCAATCACAAAAAGATAGCCAGAGCCTCTGAAGAGATGATAAACCATCGCACCAGGGAAAACGTAATCCCGTCCATCAGGGTAGCGCCTGCACTAGTAATGGATATGATTGCTGTTATCTTCGACAAGGAAACCAGGGCCCGTGCTCTTTCGGCCGGCAAGCCGCCATCCATGCTTGACTTTTTCATCGACAATGCGGCTGCCCCGCCAGGCTCCACGCCAGGCCCCACGCCATCGCACCAGGCTCCGCGCCTATCTGGCCCTTGAAATCTAACAGTCTATTCTTTCATAGGCCAATCTTTCATAGACCAACTTGTCTTGGGCTGTCCGGACAGGTTGGCTGTGTGTTTGATCAGCCCGGCCGTCGGTTTCGCCCCCTATGCTTGTCTGCGCCCCAGCGGATCCGCGCCTCGTGCGTATTATCTTGGCAAGCCCATCGCTGCGCGCCTGTGTGCGCTCGGACATGACCAGATGAGTCTCATCCACCGCCAAGCTTAGCACGTTGTGTCATGTCAGGGTTGCCAAGGCCGTCCAAGGTGCTAGGCTCGTCCTCGCCTCCGAGGAGCCCACGTGAACCATCAAGATAGCCCGTTCCGTCGCCCAGACCCCGCCGCCGTGTTTACGCCTGATCGCGGCGACCTGCTTGATCGTATTCTTGACAGCGGTAAGCCAGGTACTTTTCGCCAGCTAATCGACCAAGCTATCGCTGATACGCCAAGATCCCCATGGGTGGAGCGTCCATATACCATTCTTCATGCCCTGGTAAGCCATCATTGGGTGCTTGAGTCGGAAATGGATCTGGCAAGAGTGCCGCTTGAAGTGGCCTGTAGCGGCGTTCAACCGACCCACCTTGCGGTCAGTGTGGCCATGCTGCTGGACCGCGTTGGTATTCCCTTGGTAAGCCGCGGCGTATTTGACGACGATTCCGTGCTGCCGCTAGCCATCGACGCCGCAGCAGCCAGGCATTGACCCATTGGCCCAAGGCGCCCTGTCACAGCTTGCTTTTCGCTTCCATCCATCGCCTCGTCGCGAAATTAGAGACCACACAGAGTGCGCCTGTGGCGTGAGAGACCAGCTTGCATAGGTTGTCCCATCCCTGATAGAATGGCGTTTTCCTGTGGAAGAGGCCAATGCCTGCCGTAATAGCCTTGCTGACCTTGGCCGGCTACGTTGCCATGTTGCTGTGGGGAACCAGGATGGTCACCATGGCGGTTCAGCGTGGCTACGGCGACATCCTGCGTCAACGCCTTGGCCGCATGTTGCGTCAAACCCGCAGTGCTGTTGGCGCCGGCCTTGCCGTAACCCTTGCCCTGCAAAGTAGCACCGCAACCTGCTTGATGGGCGCATCTTTCGTCTCAGATGGCATGATTTCCCTTGAATCTGGGTTCTTGATGATGCTGGGTGCCAACCTCGGCACGGCCATGGTCGCACGCGCCCTGGCCTTTCCAATCTCGGCTGTGGCTCCAATCCTTATTCTGATCGGTTTCATCACAGTACGTCGCGCCCGCCGTGATCGTACTCGCGCCCTGGCCAACATTACAGTTGGATTGGGCCTCATGCTGTTGGCGTTGGGATTGATGGTTGGCGACCTGCACGGCTGGATGCCAGTTAATGGCTTGGGCACCATTGGTGTCCAACTAGCCTCCCAGCCACTCCTGATTGGCATATTCGCCTTGCTGCTTACCTGGGCGTGCCACTCATCGGTTGCCGTCATCTTGATAGCAACGGCCATCTTACGCACCCAATCATGGCCTGTTGAAACGGTGCTTGCGGTAATGATGGGGGCTAACCTCGGTGGCGCCCTGTCAACAGTAATCGAGGTTTCAGGCGTGGAAGCCCGCCGCTTACCTTTGGCAAACCTGGTGGTTCGTAGCATGGGCGTGACTGCCACGATATTGCTGTTGCCATTTGCCAGTTTATTGCCGGACGCCTTTACCTCTCGTGCTTATTTCCTCCCTGACGCCCACCTGGTATTCAACTTGTTACTGGTAATGTTGTGCTGGCCGCTAGCCCCAGTGATGGCTCGCACCATGCAACGTTGGCTGCCCTCACCGACCCAGCCACTTGACCCTGGTCGGCCGCGCTGGCTGGACGAGGCCAACCTTGGAATGCCAAGCTTGGTTTTGGCTTCTGCCGAGCGGGAGTCGCTACGCCTGGCCGAACAAACCGAGACTTTGCTCAACGAATCGTTAATGGCGTTGCGCGCAGCCGACGAGGACTTGATAGGGGGACTATCCAGATCTGCCCGCTCCATTACGCATCTGGCTTTGGATATCCGCCGCTATCTGGCGCGCCTTCCCGATGACTTGAACGTGACTTTTACCTCTCGCCGCATCCAGATCGGCCGTTTTCTTTACGACATGGAACAAGTTGTCGACTTGCTAGCCAACGGCCTTCTGCGCACCGCCCGCAACAGCCGCCACGATCGTGTGGCTTTCAGCGATGTGGAATGGTCGCTTTTGTCTGCCATGCATACCAAAGTGGTGGAAGGGTTGCGCTTGGCGGTAGCCGTTTTGATGGACAAGGATCCAGATGCCGCCCGCCTGCTTATTAGCAATAAAGCCGGCCTGCGTGACCGTGAAACAGATGCGTTGGCCGCCCGCGCTGAGGCTTTGCGCGATGAGGATCCATTCTCTTCTCGCGCCCACGAACAACTGGTAACCGCCGCCCGCGACCTAAAGCGCATCCATTCTCACTTGACCGCAGTTGCCTATCGGGTTCTGGAAGACGCCGGTCAGCTGCGCAGCCGTCTGATCGACGAAGATAGCCCCCAGCCATGTGCCCCTAATGATGCCGCCTGCCATCTCCATCCGCCGCCACCTGGGCAAGCTCCATGAGCAACCATCAAGACGGTTGCGTAATCGCAGCACACGGATACTTTTATGTCATGAGCACAGGCTTGTCTAAGATCATTGTTGGATTGGCATTGCTGGCTTGGGCCGTTATGCTTCCCGCCAGTGCCGCCCCGCTTTCGCAGTCATCATTTGAGGCCTCCTTGCGCGTCGGCTCCAAGGATCCCATGGTTTTTGGCAGAGTGCTGGCACAAAAAATACCATGTCCGCAGCTTGGCCTATGCAAAGATGCCATAGTGGCATCGGGAACTATTCTTGGGGACTCTCCGGAACGGCTGCTACTTTACCTAACCTCTCACAAGGCCAACCCGCCACGCTTGGCCATCCTGGAAAGCCGCGGCGGCGTCTACCTGGCCGGATTGCGTTTGGGCATGATCTTTCGGGAAAATGGGATATCGACTTGGGTGCCGCCATCGGCAGCCTGCCAATCGGCTTGTGCCTACGCATTCTTGGGCGGGTCGCAGCGCTTTCTTGGCCTTGGTGCCCACTATGGACTACATGTTGGTCGTGCCGATGCGGCGGGAGCCATCAACGGCCGCCCGCCGCCTTCAACCGCCCTGGCTTATAGTCCTATGGAGCTGGATACCGCTGTCGACAAGGCGTATGCCAACGCCGATGCGGATTTCGCCCTCTTGCTCAAATACGTTTCAGCAATGGGTGTTCGCAACGAGTTCCTCCCAGCAGTGTTTCATTCGTTCGCCGAGCCCTATGACCTGACCCCAATGTGTGCCGCCTACCTGGGTGTAACCACCAATGTCAAGCCGCCACCCACCAATCCATGTGCTACTCCGCAAGACATTCCTGCTGTCATGTGCGGCGGCTCCCCGGGGATGGGCTCACAAGCCGCCGACAAGCTATTGAGCCCTGGCCGCGGGTTCGCTTCCAGGTGCAAAAATGTACATTGACATCCGGCGCTGCTTGAGCAACGCTTTTACAATTGCCATTTTGGAGAAAACGTATGTCGGACAACGACCGGTCACAACAGTCATTTGCCAAGCGCCAGCAAGAAGAAGAGGAATCCCGCCGTTTCCAGGAGCAGCGCCGACAAGATGAAGACCGTCTCCTCCGTGAACAACGTCTCCAGGAGCAGCGCCGACAAGATGAAGACCGTCTTCTCCGTGAACAACGTCTCCAGGAACAGCGCCGACAAGATGAAGACCGTCTCCTCCGTGAACAACGTCTCCAGGAACAGCGCCGACAAGATGAAGACCGCCGTCAGCAAGACGCTCTCCGAGTCAAGGAAGATCGGCGTCGAGAAGATGATAACAGGTAAGCATTGGATCGTTAAAGCAAATAGCTTCAACCTGTCCTGGTCAAGCATGGTTTGCCGGCGAGTTGCGCCATTGCGCTAGCAATAGGATAATACGACCATGACTCCCGCCACTATTTGTGTTGACGAATATCCTCAGCTACGCGCAGTCGCCTGGCACGTAGCCCCTCGTACGCACTTGTCGCAAGCTCAAGCCTTGAGTATTTATGAAAGATACTGGGAGCTTGTAGATGTCAAAGCTTTGTCTGTTGATGAAAAGCAACTGATTACAGACTTGACGACCAACGTGGGTGGGGGATTCTTCTGTGCTTCCTGCTGACACCAAGCGCGCATTGTTGGAACTTTTTTCCAGTTTGGACCCGGCATTCCTGGCCGAAACACACAGTCGTGTTGGTGGTGGTGCTGCTTTGTCGTTGCTTCTTGGCGATTACCGCGGAACCAGCGACCTGGACATCCTGTGTTTCACCGAGCCTGGCTATCGCAAGATTCGTGAAACCGTAAGCAGTTCTTCACTCGGCCATGTTTTCAAGAAAACTCCAAGCTTGGCCCGCGAGGTTCGTATCGATCGATACGCGGTAAGAGCATTCGTACACCAACCCCCGCCGGCGCGACCATTGAAATTTGAAATCGTACGTGAAGATGGCTGCTGTGACCCTTGTGCGAATATCCAGCTACTGCACGGAGTCCCTGTCTTGTCCAGGCTTGAGTTTTTTGCCACCAAGCTACTTGCCAACGCATCTCGTGCCACAGATCGCGCTTTTATGAACCGAGACATGTGGGATCTGGTGGTTATGATTACAAACTGGGGTGACCCACCACTTTGGTCGTGGGAAGCCGCACGTCGAATCGTTGGCGCAGACGTGAACAAAGGATGGCACTTGGCGCTTGACACATTGTTGGCAAGCTCACAGTGGCGTACAGAGTCACTAAACGCATTGGATATGGATGTCGCCTGGTCGGATATTTTGCTTGCCATGGTTTCTCACCTCCGTGCCTTGCCGGATATTTCGGAAAGGTTGCTTCAACCGACAACCACCACGAAACCTCAACCATAATCGAAATATCGAATATTCGTGGGGTCAATGTCGCCTGTCTCAATTTGTTCTCTCCACTTGGGTCTGGCCATCCGGAATCCAGCCAGCATTGGTTTGTCTGGCTTCGGCACTTCTGGAGTCAGGCGCCTGCTTTTGGGTTTCTGTGCCATTGGCAAAGCCACTTTGTCAGCCCCAAAGTGGGCGAGTCGTTCTGGAAATCATGCTCCAGATATAAATACCAAGGCCAGAACTTGACCCGAGCCCGCTATCTGTGTTGAAATCACGGTTCCACCTCAACTACTGTTTTTAATGCAAGCTCCCGTCCTTCCGATTGTACCGCGCACACCACCTCCTGGCATCGACTTGGACGCCGCCAACACAAGCTTGGTGGCCGCCGGGGTCAATCCATGGCTGGCCCATTCCCTGGCTTTGCGTGGCGTTGCCGACCCGAATGTCGCTCTTGGTCACTACAAGCCTTTACATTATCGCGATCTCAAGGGTTTGTCGGAGATGGTTGCCCGCCTTGTCGCAGCCATCCGGCTCTCCGATCCCATCATGGTGGTGGCAGACTATGATTGCGACGGCGCCACGGCTTGTGCCGCTGCCGTTCGCGGCCTTCGTGCCATGGGAGCGCAAGTAGATTTCATCGTCCCCAACCGTTTCGTCCATGGCTATGGACTTACGCCTGGTGTAGTGGACTTGGCTGTAACCAGGACTCCCCGACCACGTATCATCGTGACGGTGGACAACGGCATTGCCTCGGTAGCAGGGGTCGCTCATGCCAACTATCTGGGTCTGGATGTGCTGGTCACAGATCATCATTTGCCAGGTGACCGTCTTCCAGCCGCGGCCGCCATCGTTAATCCAAATCAACCAGGTTGCCCATTTCCGTCTAAAAACCTGGCCGGTTGTGGAGTGATGTTTTACGTCTTGAATGCTTTACGTGACGCTTTACGCGCCGCTGGGATGCCCGGTGGCAACGCCGATCTTTCACCGGTATTGGATCTCATCGGACTTGGTACTGTTGCCGACGTGGTCAAGCTCGATGCCAACAACCGTTGGTTGGTCAATGCGGGTCTTTCAAGGATCCGCACCGGTGCCGCCCATCCTGGTGTCCAGGCCCTGTTCGCTGTATCCCGCCGTCAGGCGGACTACGCCACCTCTTCAGATTTTGGTTTCTCGCTTGGGCCTCGCATCAATGCCGCCGGGCGCCTGGCTGACATGAGCACTGGCATCCGCTGTTTGATATCAGACGATGTTGCGCTCTCCGTAGCTTTGGCCAAGGATTTGGCCAACCTCAACGATGAACGCAAGAAGATCGAAGGTGGCATGCGTGAAGATGCGCTTGCCGCCATCGACACCTCCGGACAAAATGGCCGCCTGACGCGGGTCTCTTTTGGTGAAGACTTCCATGAAGGAGTAGTCGGCATCGTGGCCTCGCGCATCCGTGAGCGTGATAATGCCCCCGCCGTGGTATTTGCTCCGTCTCGCCACGACCCAAGCCTCCTCAAGGGCTCGGCTAGATCCGTGCCAGGGTTGCATCTGCGTGACGCTTTGGATCGTGTCCACAAGCTTGGAATGAGCCAAGAGTTTCCTGATGGTTTGCTGGACAAGTTCGGTGGCCACGCCATGGCGGCGGGTCTTACCCTACAGCGCCCACGTCTTCCGCTCTTCCGGGAGCTATTCGAACGCGCCGTGTCGGAGGCCTTGGGCGGAGTACTGCCAGAACGCTCAATCCAGGTAGATGGCGACCTCCCAGTAAATGCTATTGAACCATGTACAGCCGCTGCCCTGGCGTCCAAGGTGTGGGGCTCGGGTTTCGAAGAGCCACTTTGGCACGGCGACTTCGATCTGGTTGACGCCCGCCTGGTGGGGGCTGATAAAAATCACTTGAAGATGCGCTTGGCTCGCGCCGGAAAGTTCTTTGACGCCATGCAGTTTTTCTGCGAGGAGTTGCCCCCGCCAGGCCCGGTAAGTCTGGTCTACCGCTTGGGCTGGAGTATATTTCGCGGTTGTGAACGTGCCGAAATAGTAGTGGTAGATCGCCGCTAGGCCATTTGATTAGGTATACTGAAGGGGTTCCCACACAAGTTGCCAACTAAAATGAATCATGTTGACATCCAACGTTTACTATTGGCTCATGACTTCCAAGACCCCAAGCTTCGTGCTGCCTTGCCAGCTCCGGCAGACGCCCAGAAGTACCTGATATGGGCGGTTTCCCGCCCTGATCTAAAGGCAGCATCCTTCTTGCTTGACTTGGGCGCAAACCCGGCCATCGGTAACAATCGCGATACCCCGGCTGACATAGCCATTCGTTTGCGCGATATGCCAATGTTGGATCTCTTGCTGTCAGCTGGTCTGGACGTTAACGCATTCGATGTAGCCGGACTCGCCATGCTCCATCGTGCAATCCAGGCAGGATCGTCCGCCACCCCTATAGTCAAGGGCTTGCTGGCGCGCGGCGCCAACCCGTCGCTTGCCTCGCTTGCCTCATCCGACACCCCGTTGATGGTTGCCGTGAAAGAAAAACGTCTGGATCTATTTGAGGTTCTGGCGCAAGCTGGCGCCGACCCCAACCATATCAACGATCCCGGTGAGACAGCTCTATGGTGGGCGGCTTCAGGCAGCCACGATTTGTTGGTGGCGTTCACCAAGTACTTTCCAGCGGTTGACGTCAACTCTTTTGCCAGAAGTGGCACCCCTCCGCTTAGTCGTGCCCAAGATCCCAGATCCATTGCCCTATTGGTAACCATGGGGGCCAACCCCAACGTCCGCTCGGGAAACTCATTTGACAACGGCGCCACCCCTTTGATGACCATGATTGGAAACGGCGGCACCGCTGAGTCGGTAGTGGTATTGCTGTCTGCCGGTGCTGACCCGTCGCTGGAAGACGACTTTGGCAACACTGCTGCGGCCATTGCCATTCGTACCGCCAATATGGGCGCCTTGTTGGCGCTATACGATAACGGACAAGATCCGCGCATGCCTGTTTCGCGCGATGCCATCTCTCCTTACCATCTGGCGGCAACCACTCGTGTTGATCCGGCGATCTGGATCGACACCTTGCAGCGCTTGAATATCCCGGTTGATCTTCCGGCTCGCCCAGGCCCGATCTGCGACAAACTGGCTGTCTCTCCGCTTTGTGCGTCTGTCACGGCCGGCTTGCCTACCGTTGCAAGCCTGCTACGCGCAGCCGGTGCCACGGTCACCGCCGGCGTGGTTGCCGCAGGCATTAACGCCGCCATCCAAGCGGAACACGCCCGCTCGATAGCGCAGTTGCTGCCAGCAGACACCCGCGCAGCAGCCCTCAAGGGCGCCGACGAGTACGAGGCAGGTGTGCGTGACGCCATTCTTGCTGCAAATGTACCTATCGATGAGCCAACCACCCAAGCCCGTGGTGGTCGCACTCCACTCGCCTCCCTCATGCTGGCAGCCGACTTGCCAGATTTTGCAAAATGGTTGCTGGAACATGGCGCCAACCCGTTGGCCCGTGACGTCAATGGCGATACCGTCATGGATCTTGCCATACTCAACGGTTGCCCGGCTTGCGCTAGCCTATTGCTCAAGCATTGCCCTGCAGGCTCGGTAGACTTGTGCCGCCTGATCCTGGCCTCACCCGATGACCCCGTTTCCAACGCTGACTTTGTGGCCACTCTTGCTGCCCTGGCAACGTTACCAGCCTTCAATCTGGCCACGGCTCTTGCCAGTCGCGACGAGGATGGCAACTCCCCGCTACTATTGGCAGCTGCAACCGGGCAATCTGCCCTGGTCCGTTGGCTGCTGGTATCGGGCGCTGAAGTTGACATGACCAATCACGCAGGTGAAACGCCATTGCTACGCGCTATCGCCGCACAAGACATCGATTCGGTGCGGTTTTTGCTGGGCGCAGGCGCCAACCCGGACGCACGTGCCAACTCTGGACAAACGGTGGATGACCTGATTATGGCCTCATCCATGCCGCCCAAGCTAAAACGCGCCATGCAAGACCCTCAGGCTCCGCGTTGGGAAAACGATCAACGCACATTGGATCTGGTTCTGGGCGCCAAGCCCCCTGCCAAGACGCTAGCCTCTGCCACATCCCCCACAGTGGCAACGTCGCCAACGCTGGCTTCGCCACCACCACCAGCCCAGCCAACGTCACCTCCGGTTCCGTCACGCCCGAGACCGTAACCCGGCTGACTACTCAAAGATAGGTCTTTGCCAGCCGCTCAAATCAGCGCTTGTGATCGGACATCGTGCCGGGAGCCAGGGTTCGCCTACCAGCGCTCTGGCCGACTAGTGCTCAAGTCAGTCCCACAAAGCATCTTCAGTGCGTCTGCGGCGATAGCATGGTGTTGGGCTTGCGCTTGTCGTTTCCGCGCCTATTCTGGCAGCGCCATGCCAAAGTCCAAAGTGCTCATCGCCATCATCTTGACGACACTTCTGTCGCTACCAGCGTTCGCCGCCGCGCCGACCTCGAGCCGGACACCGGCTTCGGGCCAGTCACTGGACTGGCATGACGCCAATCGGCCTTGTTGGGAGGCCGCAGGTGCCAGACATGGGATAGACCCGTGGTTGCTGTACGCCGTGGCTTATGTGGAGTCGCGCTACCATCCAGAGGCCATAAGCCCACCCAATCATGACGGTTCCCGCGACATCGGCCTTATGCAAATCAACTCCACATGGCTGCCAACCTTGCGCAGTTACGGTGTCCCACGCGCTGCCTTGCGCAACGCCTGCGCTTCGACCTACATTGGTGCGTGGGTTTTGGCTGATAACTTTCGTCGTTACGGTTACTCGTGGCAAGCAATCGCAGCCTACAACGTTGGCTCTTTGGATACCCCCCGCCGTCGTACCATCGGTTACGCTTATGCCAGTAAGGTCTACGCAGCCTATCAGTCCCTGGCAGGCATCCGCGTGCTCCCGCGCGGATGGATCGCAAAGGCCGCCCACGCTCCGGCGAGCTTGTCATCATCAATATCTGGACATCACTCGTCACATCTCACACGGCACCACTCGTCAGCTGCGCAAGACGCCCTGGCTTCAACCGCTGTTGCATCAACCACAGTCAGCCCCGTGTCTGCGCACGCGATCCAGGCCTCGCGTGACGCTGGCTTGGGTGGCGGACAGGCCGCCAACTCCCAGCCCGCCACCGCGCAGCACGCAGTGCGCTATATTGTATTTGGCCAGCAACCTCATTTTGGCTCCCAGCAGTCCTTCCAGCCCTCCACTCCAAACGGCGGCTAGTGCGCCGCCGTTTGGCAGCCTTGACAGCTGTGCCAAGGCAACAGCTGCCACGACTGCCCAAAGCAGCGCCACTGCGATTATCTCACCGTCGCGCCAGCCGCACGCAACTGCGCCCATAACTTTTTGTGGGCAAGCATGCTGTGCAAGGTGGCTATTTCGCCGTCCAGCTTGCCGCCGACGTTGAGCTTGGTCAGTGCCTGAATCTGCACGGCTGCCTCATCGTCCCTGCCAAGCAGTATGTACTGCTGCGCCAACCCATACCGATACTCAGGACTAGACGGCGCCATTCGTACAGCGTCCCCAAGGCTCCTGGTTCCTCCTTCAACATCACGTTTGAGATCAATCTGGAAAGAGGCGTATGATGCCCACTCGCGCGCCGTCGTATTGCCGCGCAAAAACATCGCTTGGTAAGCCTCATCCAACCATGCTATGGGGAATCGACACACCGCGCTTTGCCCACGACACCGCTCAAGTTCATCCAGCGCCGAAATGTCCTCGGTTCCGTCAGCCTGATCTTTGAGGCGCTTGATCATCCGCGTCCATGGTGTGCGGTCCAACGGCTTGCCAGTGTGATTGTCGATAAGTATGAGCCCTGCGATTGGCAGGCTTGAGCTACCAGGCGCCGCCGCGGCTCGCTCAAGTAGTTTCCGGCCAGAATCCAACAGCAGGCCAGGCTTGTATCCGGATATTGAAACCATCAGCCTGCCCGCCTCATAGTTTGCCCGCGCCGAGTGCGGGTGGCGTGATGCCTCACCGATTGCAAGCCTTAATGGGTTGCCCCATTCGTAGGATCTCAATCCAAGCACAAGTCCAGACCACCCAACAAGGATCCCGATCATCACCAGGCGTGTCAGCATGAAGCGCCCGCCAGCCTTGAGCCCAAACCAGATGGAAATCATGGCAAGCCATATGCCAAGGTCGGGGAAATAGTTGCGATGGTCGTAAGCCAGCTCAAGCGGAATAAAGCTCCCCGTCAGCATGTGCGCTGCCAGAAACCAGGCTATCCCAAGGCTAACCAGTGGCGCCTTGCGCCTTAATGCCCAGATGAGTACAACCAGCCCCGCGATCCCTGCCCCGCACGCAAGCGTCGAGGCCGGGTGGAGCCATCCGGTCGAAACGACAATGTCGTCGTGATACAGGCTGAGCATCCCATCGGGGACAATGCATTCGCGCAAGTACCACACCACGATCCTAAGCTCTGTCAGTAACCGTTGTCCGACCGTAAATGATCGCTCCGCCCAGGCGCTTGCCGTAAGTGTGCGCGCCATAAGCCACGCCACCGCTGGCATCGCCACACCCACAAAGCTGATCGCATAAAACCCGACCAGTCGTGTATCGAGCCTGTCGTTTGTTTGCTTGCCACGAAAGCCGAGGATGAAAACTTCAACCAAAAACGCATAGGCCGGTAACATGATGGCGGTTTCTTTAGCCAGTACCCCAAGCGCCGTACCGCCCACAAGCCCGATGATCGCCATGACAAGTCCACCACGCCGCCCCTCGAGCATCCGTGCCCGCCCGCCAAGATAAGCCAGCAACCCGCCAAGTACGAATACCTGTGCCAATGCCTCCTCGCGCTGTACCACATACAACACTGCAGTCAGATTGACAGGTGAAAGCAACCATATGCCAGCAGTAAGTGCCGCAATCCAGTCGCCCCGTGCCGCATCCATAGCCTGCGGAAACCGTTTTGCGTAAAGCCGCACCAACGTCCGTATCACCAAGAACGCCAGCACGCCGTTGAGCAGGTGGATGCCAAGGTTTGTCGCCTTCATCGGCCCTGGCGCACCCCCTGTCATGTACCAGTTGATAGCGAAGGACAGCGCCGCCATGGGTCTGCCAATCCCGCCAGTCGGAGAGCTCATCATCGCCCCGACCCATGCCGCAAGGCTAGAGTGGACAACGTGGATCGCTGGATTGTTAACAATATTTGGATAATCGTCGAAAACGTACCCGCCACCAAGGCCAATCGAATACAAGACTGTTGTCAGTACCGCAAAGCAAGCCAAGATGAGCCATGGGAGCCGTTGTTGCGTAGTCATGGGTGCCGCCTGTGTTGTGTTGGGGTACAAGGTTGCCACCAGCCACTAAACTTCATGTATGGTCTGGCGCCGCGCGATGTTAGCACGATTTGGTCTCTCACCCCAACGCCGCGGTTACCGGATCCATTCCGGTAGCCGCGGCTCGAGCATGTACAGTAGATTTTGACGCGTTGGAGACTGCTACGACG
>CAJDWE010000008.1_pt1 | contig 37365 bp, 44 predicted proteins | sample 7391521 | NCBI WGS metagenome assembly CAJDWE01 (sample SAMEA7055732, study PRJEB34461) | soil metagenome | biome: terrestrial ecosystem; feature: Peninsula; material: soil | place: Antarctica | collected 2016 | reverse complement strand
CGGCTCTTGAAAAATTGCGCAACGTTGTTGCATGCTGACCGAGGAAAAGATCATGGTTTCAGAACTCAATTTAACTGACAGCGGCGTACAAAAATTCAATGCTTGGTTTGAAGCACATGCTCGCGACGGCGTGCATATCGATGCAATAGTCGGTGAGGTTTGCGGCATCATGATTGAGCGCGTCATGGCGGGCGAGTCTCTTGTTTATGAACTTGATAAACAATACACAAGCACTGGCCGTCCTGAATTGCTGCACTTTGAACAATCGGACATTGAAGTAACCGAAGAATCTGACGAATAAATGGAAACAACAACGTGCCCATACTGTGGCAAGCCAGCCGAGCGTGTAGGCGGAGATAGGATTTACCCGCATCGCCCTGACTTGGCGGGGAAGAACTTCTATCTGTGCGCACCTTGCGACGCTTATGTCGGTTGTCATCCGGGATCGAGTAAAGCACTGGGAGTGCCAGCAAATAAGGAACTGAGACAACTACGAAATGCCGCCCATGCTTCATTCGATCCGTTATGGAAATCGAAGCGCATGACTAGATCGAACGCGTATAAATGGCTTGCCTCAAGCTTAAGTATTCCAATAGAAGAATGTCACATAGGGCGCTTTGGTCCTGATCTGTGTTTGAGAACCGTTGAGATAATTCATAAAGCAGAGAAGCCTTGATAGTTTTGTAGTACCGCCTACGGTCGGCCACCGTTTTCTAAAAAATGAAGGAGCAATAAAGGTGAAGAAATTTATTTTTGCATTCGTGTCAGCTTGTATGTTTTCGATGGCAGCACACGCTACTGGATTTGGCAACACATACAACGACAGCCACAACGATAGTCATGACATGAGCCCGAGTGCTACTGGCGGACAAGGCGGAACGGGTGTTGGCGTCGGCATTTCAGGCGCAGCAGCAACTGGCGGAAATGTTGGCGATATTCGCAATACGAACAAAGCCACTGTGTCTGACTCGGGTAACTCTACGAACCGTAATACGAACCGCAATACGAACACGAATAACAGTGCTATCAACAACGCTAACGCTAACGCTAACGAACAAGGCCAAAGCCAAGGCCAAGCACAGAAGCAAGGCCAGACGCAGAGCAGCGTCTCAGACGCAAAGCAGTCTCAGTCTACAGATAACGCTAATAACAGCTCACAAGCGGTTAACGTAGCTGGTGACACTTACACAGCAGCGCGCAATCCTGTAGCTCAAGCTATCGCAATTGCAGCACCTCCTTCTGCGCCTTGCATGGGGTCGAGCGCAATGGGCGCGCAAGGCGCTGTATTAGGTATCTCTCTATCAAGTACTTGGACTTCAAAAGACTGTAACAACCGTGAAAATATTCGCTTCGCTTTCACTTATGGAAATCCTACTGTGGCCGCCGAAATGATGCGCGCTACGATGCCTGAATATGCAGCAGCAGAAAAACGAGTAGCCGACCACAAATAACACGCGTCGAACGCAAAAAACCCTGTAGGTGATTTATGATTAAGGCTCGATCAGCATAGCTGATTCGAGCCTTATATTTAAATGAAAGATGAAAATGACAGAACAAATAGAAGCCGCCCTCGTCGAACCTACACCCGTCGAACCTACACCCGTCGAACCTACACCTAACCACAGACGCTTCATCTTCCTCTCGTCGATGTTCTTCCTCTTTATATTCTCCGCAGCGCGTGGTGTATTCACCGGTGAAGTTGAATTCTCGTTTTATAGAGTGATGGTCGTATCGACTATCTTCACTTGGCTCTTTGAAAAATAATGTACTACTTAGCGAATTATTACTTTTGCCTTCTACTAGGTTTTTCTTTCGGCCTCGTCATAGGCTGGTTCTTATGGGGAGGGGAAAAATGAAACACGGATGCGAAATAAATCTCCGTACACTTCTAGGGTTATGCGTTGCTCGACCACGGCTCGCTATCAAGCGCTGGTGGCTTACCAAGCTCGAGCATCATTATCTAATCTGCGCAGAAGTAGAACGAGCGAAAGAAAAACAAGCAAGGACAGATGCACGTTATTACGAAATGCGCGCAGTTCTTACGCGTGCGGATATTTCTTCGATTTAATAACAATCAACCAACACGTACGGAGATTTTGAAATGCGCCCAACAGAAGTGAAACGCTCTCTCGAGTTCCTCACACAAATTCAACGCCCTGCTTTCCTGTGGGGACCACCCGGTGTCGGTAAATCAGACATCGTCGCCCAAGTAGCTAATGCTCAAGACATCGAGCTTCGTGATGTTCGCTTAAGCCTACTAGACCCGACAGATATAAAAGGGTTTCCTACCATCTCCACAGACAGAACGCAGATGACATGGCTTCCAGCCGACTTTCTGCCGAAGGAAGGTAAAGGGATTTTATTCCTCGACGAGATGAATGCCGCTCCCCCAGCGGTTCAAGCAGCTGGATACCAGCTCATTCTGAACCGTCGGATTGGCGACTACGTACTACCTGAAGGATGGGCGATTATCGCCGCAGGAAACCGCACAACAGACCGAGCTGTAGTGCATCACATGCCTTCCGCTTTAGCGAACCGATTAGTCCACATCGACTTCGAGCTTAGTCTCGACGACTGGTGTATATGGGCGATGGACAACAGCATCTCAGCTGACATTATTGGTTTCTTACGGTTCAAGCCTGACTTGCTACACCAGTTCTCTGTGAACCAACCAGCATTTCCTTCACCTCGGTCATGGGTGTTTGTAAATCAGATTCTGTGCTCACGTCTGTCTGACAACACAGAGTTCGAGTTAATCAAAGGAACAGTAGGAGAGGGTGCAGCTTCGGAGTTTTCTGCGTTCATACGACAAGCACGAGACCTGCCGACGCTAGAACAGATTCTTCTCGACCCTGAAGGAACACCTATTCCTGCCTCACTCGGCGCGCTTTATGCGCTCACCACAGGACTAAGCATGCGAGCCGAGAATAACAACATGGATCGTCTCATGCTCTTCGTTAATCGTATTCAGAAAGAATTTCAGGTGGCATTTATGGTGGACGCAGTCCGTCGTGACTCCTCTGTCACTAGAACGAAGAGTTTCATCGCTTGGGGCATAGAAAACACAAACGTCATTCTGTAGGGAGAAAGCAAATGTTACAGCAACGGGCTATGCTAGTTAATCTCGTCATACATGCTTGGACTGCACGAAAACAAGACAAGAAAGTCAGTCACGAAGTCGAAGCGAACCACGGCGCTAAAGACGCAGGAAACTTCAACAAATTATTGATTGATAAGTCTGCTCTTCAGCCTCTGTCTCAACACAGCGGGCGCATGCGTGAATATCACTACCGCATGACTTTACCTTGGGGGGACAACGGCGACCGCCTACTACCTTCCTCGACTTACTTCGAGTACACGACTGCGATGCGCGATTATAAGCAAACGCAAACAGCGTTAGCAGACAAGTTCGCACAAGAGTATGCAAGCTTAGTCGCGAATGCCCGGGTTAAGCTGGGCAGTATGTACAACGCCGCAGATTATCCACATGCTGATGAAATTCGCCAACGGTTTAGTGTCGAGACTTCTTTCACACCTGTACCCGACGCAAATGACTTTCGAGTAGATGTCGAAGCTGAGATAGCGGAAGAAATTCGCCAAAACATCATGAAGCAGGTGGGAAAGCGTGAGCAGGAAGCAGCTAAGGAATGCTGGGAACGACTCTATCAAGTCGTGTCGAAAATTGAAGTAGTGATGGCAAAAGAAAATCCTATCTTCCGCGACTCCTTAATCACTAATGCCCAAGAAGTAGTGGCGTTACTACCTAAGCTGAATATCACTGATGACGCTCAACTAACCCAGATTTGTACACAAATAAATACCGATTTATTGATCGACCCAGCAAGGCTTAGAAACAGTCGAGTAGCTCGTGAGTTAGTGCTTAGGTCAGCAAACACTTTCCTTCAAGAGATAAACAAACGCAGAGGCACCTAACATGAACCAGCAAGCTAGAGATCAGCTTACCCGCGCACGCGCTTCTTTGATCCTCGACCAACCGTTTTTCGGGTCACTTGCGCTTCGTCTGGAGTTAGTAGAAGACACACATATCCCTACGCTCGCAGTCGACGGACGACGCATTATGTATAACCCGAGTTTTATAAACAGCTTATCTCCTTCGCTTACTAAGTCAGCTATGGCACATGAAGTGGGACACTGTATCTTCGGTCATATATCTCGACGGGGAGCACGAGACCCGCGAAGATGGAATTGTGCGGGCGACTACGTGATCAACGACGCCATCCAGCAAGCTGGGTTTGAACTGGGTAGAAACTGGTTGTACAACAAAGCTTATGAAGGGATGAGCGCTGACCATATTTACTCATTACTCCCTGAGTCCGCAGACGCCCAGCAAGACCCCCTGTGCGATATACAGAATGGGGGCGAAGGCGGAAGTGAAGGCGGAAGTGAAGGCGGAAGTGAAGGCGGAAGTGAAGGAGATAGTCAGTCACCTCTTACTTCTGCTGAAGAACGTGACTGGAAGATCGCCACGCTGCAAGCTGCAAATGCTGCGCGTATGGCAGGAAAACTGCATGACTCGATTCAGCGATTCGTCGAAGAGCTAACAGGACCCCAGATAAACTGGAAAGAAGCACTCCGGCGGTTCGCTACTCAGCGCAGCGATAATGACTACACATGGTCGCGTCCGAATCGTCGGATGCTCAGTCATGGGTTCTTCTTACCAAGCTTATACAGCGAGTCAATAGGGGAGATCGTTGTAGCGATAGACTCTTCAGGCTCAGTGGACAACCCTATTCTGTCCTCCTTTGGTGGAGAACTCAAAGGGATTATCCAAGACCTACGCCCAGCTAAAGTCCACGTAGTGTACTGCGATGACGCAGTGCGCAAAGTAGTCTCTTTTGAACCTCATGACACTTTCGTCTTAGAAGCAGAAGGCGGTGGGGGCACTGCATTCTCGCCAGTGAAAGACTGGGTTACTGAGAATGACATACACCCGTCTTGTCTTATATACCTAACTGATCTCTACGGAGATACAGACTTCTCTGAGCCAGATTACCCTTGGCTGTGGTGTGTTACTACTGACAAGGAAGCCCCGTGGGGAGAGATTTTGCGGATAACAATATGAAGACCTTCACATTCCCAGAACTGTCCGAGCCAAGTAAAAGCAAGGCTCGTGATTATTTTAGATCGTTTGTTGACGAACATTGGGACGACAGTTCTAAGTTTCTCGCAGAGATCGCTGAATTGTTAGGAATACATATGGACCTAGACTCTGTTAGTTTCAGAGGATTCGGGTCACAAAGCGATAGGTTTACTTTTCGCGGATATTTATACTTAAGCGAAATGGCACATGCTGAAACAAATATCGCTAATGATTTCCCTAGAGACGATAAATTAGCCCAGCTTGCTAAAACAGCGAAAGATATATTCGACCACTCAACTGTAATACGGGTTAAGCGTAAACTACTTGGCGAATATGATATAGAGACCGATAAAATATTTACTAGGCAGCTTCGCGGGTTTCCTACTTACGTCGATGAGTGGGATGAAGCTTTCGACCCTCTGGAGAAAGAACTAAACAAGTTCATCGCGGCCTTCTCCCACTGGGCTTACAAAAACCTCGAAGAAGAATACGAGTACTTTAATTCAGATGAAGTAATTGAAGAAAACATTCTAGCCAATAACTACAAATTCGACGAACACGGTGGGATAGTTTAGAGGTAGTTTAGAACGAATATCCTATAATGGACACTCTACTTAAATTAAGAGAGAAATTACATGAGTGATGTTATCCCGATCCGACCGATCCCTACATGGTCTTTCTCCCGACTTTCTATTTTCGAGCAATGTAAATTCCGCGCAAAGCTCGCATACGTCGACAAAATCCCTGAACCAGAACGTCCACTTCCCGTCGGAAAAACTGAACATGCGAATGACCGAGGTACACGTATTCACACTTGTGCTGAACTGTATGTTCAAGACAAAGGAAATCTAGTTCCTGAAATGGAAAAATTCCGAGCTGAGTTTGAAGCACTAAAAAGGCTCTACGCTGCCGGACAAGTTTCCCTTGAAGGTGAGTGGGGAATGAATCGTAACTGGGAGCCATGCGCGTGGTCGGGGCCAGAGACATGGCAACGACTAAAGCTCGACGCTCTCGTCTTTCTGTCCGAGTACGAAGCAGTTGTTATCGACTACAAGACCGGGAAGAAATTCGGTAATGAGATTAAGCATGCCGAGCAAACACAACTGTACCAAGTAAATGGATTCTTACGTTACCCAAAGCTAGAGGTTATCCACACTGAGTTATGGTATCTCGACCAAGATGACTTATCCTCTCAGACGTTCACCCGTGAACAAGGACTACGGTTTCGTGCGAACTGGGATCGTCGAGGTAACGCTATGACGACAGCACAAGACTTCCCGGCAAACCCTTCGATTTATACATGCAAGTGGTGTCCCTACGGCCCGGGAGAAGGGAAGACAGGACACTGCAAAAGAGGAGTGTAATGAACTTTCCTATTATCGACGAGACGTTTAACTTCTCCGACTCCGGGCCGGTAGGCTGGACAACACGAACATTCAGAAAGATGGATAACGCCATCTTCCTAGCTCACTTAGAAGAAGCCAGAAGGAGAGCAGTACTGCAAGCGCTCTGTGGGAGAACAACGGGGGACAACGACTGGGGTAGCGTGTTTAAATGGCTAGAAACAGTCGCTATGAGCGTACTATGATTAAACCAAAAATACTCCCTTTATGGAAACACCAAAAAGCGTCTATCGCGTTCGGTGAGAAGCTCGAACGTCTATTAGACTTATCTGACCCCGGTACAGCGAAGACTCGAGTTCACCTCGAACTCTTTGCTCGACGCAGACGTAAAAAAGGAGGCTGCTTACTTGTGCTCTGTCCTCGCTCATTGATGAAGCCAGCATGGGGCAACGATATTACGAAGTTCGTGCCTGATATGAAGTACTCAATCGCCTACGCCGATAAACGTGAGAAATATTTTGCAGTCGACGCTGACATCTACATAACTAACGTCGACGCCGTGAACTGGTTAGTAAAACAAAAAGCACCTTTTTTCAAACGCTTTGACACGTTGATCATCGATGAAATCTCTAAGTACAAACACCACACAAGTGCTCGTAGCCGAGCACTAGGAAAAATCAAAAAATATTTCCAACACCGTGCTGGTTTGTCCGGTACACCTAATAGCAACACGATATGCGATCTATGGTATCCCGTACAGGTACTCGACGACGGGCAAAGATTAGGTAATAGTTTCTTTGCCTTCCGTAGTACTGTCTGTATCCCTCAGCAAGTGGGGCCCTCAGCGCAAATGGTGAAGTGGGTCGATAAAGATGGAGCAGAAGAAGCCGTCTTCGGCTTACTTGCGGATATGACTATACGCCACGACTTCGACACAGTAATGAAGCATGTACCGCCAACGGACTCGTTCACAAGGCTTTATGACCTAACCGATAAACAAATGAAGTCTTATCGTGAAATGGAGCGAGCGCAGATTATGCTCCTCGAGGGATTAAAAGGAAAGATCACCGCTGTCAACGCAGCAGCAGTGCGCACCAAGCTACTACAGATCGCGTCAGGGGCAGTGTATGAGAGCCCCGGCCTGTACCACGTTATCGACACAGGCCGCTATGAGTTAGTAATGGACTTGGTAGAAGCACGCAAGCATCCTCTTGTGTTCTTTTTATGGAAGCACCAGCGGGACAAACTAGCTGAAGAAGCGAAGGCGCGGAAGCTGAAGTTCTGTATTTACGACGGTAAGGCTGGCGACAAACAACGAGAAGAAATGGAGCAAGCGTACCAAGCAGGATTCTACGATGTTATGTTTGCTCACCCTGAGTCAGCAGCACATGGACTGACCTTAACTAAGGGTACATCGATTATCTGGCCGTCCCCTACTGACAATCTCGAGTGGTGGGCGCAAGGTAATAAACGCCAGCGCAGAGGTAGCCAGTCTGAGAAAACAGAAGTCATCGTCATTCTCGCCCCCGGTACAGTCGAGGAAAAAGTGTACGGTAACTTACTCGCAAAGAACGCTCGCATGGATAATTTACTAGACTTGTTCGCAGGTGTAGCGTGAGCGCGCTCACAGACAAAGACATCCTAGTCGACTTCTGGACAACCCGAGTAACTGAGTTGTTACAGAACCGAAACAATCTCACTCGGGATGATCTGGAGTACGTCGCTGAGAAAACTGCTTCCCTAAAAGACGAACGCCTTAAACAAGCAGTCGCCTCGTTGATTGGCTGGGGAGATGACGAGCGAGCAGAGCTCGAGACGTTCTGCGCTATCAGCCTCGAGCTAATGAAGGACACAACTCCTAGTCGGCTTAGAGAGGCTGCACGAAAGGTCGAGCTGCGCTACTTATTAAAAGACACACGTTCGAAGGATAAACCATGATACCCATAGACCCATACTGCGAGATATGTAAGAAGCCGAGAAACGGGCAAGACCACCGTGTCTGTTCTAAGAAAAAACAGAAGCTCTTCAAGGGGCAAAGACAAAAGATCGCGGCTTACCCACCTCGCTCTCCTGCTAAAAAACCAGAAGGAGGATTTTAAATGGCTGGCTGGGCTTCAGCACTGATTCGTCGTGAGAGTATGATGAGCCGCACGCAGGTAGAGTTTTCCCGCCCTTCCTTCGCTTCTCCTAAGATCGACTTAGCTCGCGTCGTTACGATAGACTTCGAGACATACTACGACACTACTTACACTCTCTCGAAACTCTCTACGTCCGAGTACATACGTGCGCCTCAGTTTAAAGCGCACATGATGGGCATTAAGGTAGGAAAGAAAAAGACCCGCGTAGTCCCTCACGAAAAGATTCGGCAAGCTTTGTCTGAGATCGACTGGGGCACGCACTCTCTGCTCTGCCACAACACGCAGTTCGACGGGTTCATCCTCTCCCACCACTACGGTGTTGTCCCTTGCTTCTACTATGACACGCTCTCTATGGCACGCGGGCTTCACAACAACGATATTGGTGCGTCGCTAGACGAAGTGGCTGAGTATTACGGTGTCGGCAACAAGATCACAGGCGTGCTCGAGAAGACGCAAGGTGTGGTTGACTTAAAAGGACAGTTATATAAGGACACCGCCGTGTACTGTGGGATGGACGTAGACCTTACCATTAGCATCTTCGAGAAAATGGTACAGCAGATGCCCGCACCTGAGCTCTCACTGGTTGACTTAACCACTCGTATGTTCTGCGACCCGGTACTGAAGGTAGACATCGCTCGTGTAGAGAAAGAACTCGCACGGGAGATCGCCCGCAGGGAAGAACTGTTCTTCGGCATCGTCGACATCACTCAGTACCCAGAGAAAGAATTACTCAAGACGAAGCAGGAGCGTCTCTTGGAAGGGAAGGATCGAGCGATGCTGATGGTAAAACGCGTCATCGGTAGCAACGAGCGATTCGCCGAGCTCTTAAGAGCAGAAGGCGCAAAACCGCCACTGAAGGTTTCTCCCGCATGGATCAAGAAACGCCCAGAAGACAGGTGTGACGAAGATAAGTGGGCGTATGCCTTCGCTAAAGACGACCAAGAGTTTATTGAGCTACCAGACCGCGTCGAAGAGTGGTCGGTTGATCTGAACTTAAACAAGAAAGATGACATCACTAAGCTCGCAGCTCGGCAGGAGCGCCTGCGTAACTTAGTTGACTGCCGCATCGCGGTACGGTCGACTACGAACATCACTCGTGCAGAGCGGTTCTTGACCGCAGGTGCGGGCGGTATGTCCCTCCCTGTCGGTTACGCCTACGCCAAGGCGCATACGCTCCGCTGGGCGGGTAACAACAAGATGAACATGCAGAACTTAACACGCGGTGGTGAGCTGCGTCAGTCGATCATCGCCCCCGCTGGCCACCAGATATGTGTAGCAGACTCCGGGCAGATCGAGGCGCGTGTAGCAGCATGGCTATGGGGACAAGATGATCTGCTAGAAGCGTTCCGTGTTGCCGACGCATACGAGCATGCGCAAGCTAAGTTGCCTGAAGCGCAGAGGATGATGCCGTCAGGAGATAACCGAGATGCGTACTGTCGGTTTGCAGATAGTATCTACGGGTTTGAAGTGACGAAGCAAAACAAGATGGAGAGGTTCGTAGGTAAGGTATGTATCGCTGAAGATGAGCTAGTGCTGACAGATAAAGGACTTGTCCCGATTCAGTCGATTACTATGAAACATATGTTATGGGATGGTGTTGAATGGGTCGAGCATGCAGGGCTTATCGACCAAGGAATTCAGGAGGTTATGCTATATGACGGACTCGTCGCTACCAAAGACCATGAAGTCTTCACCCAAGACGGACGGATTATTCCGCTCTGGCAAGCAGCATCCGAAATGGCTAGCCTCCAAACTACTGGGCATCGAGGGCAAAATATTCGGTTCTGTGACAGTCTTGTCGTCGCAGATACACCGCGTAAAAGACTCTCCGTACGTCAAGGCTCGATGTTCCCTGTCGGGGACCAGCTAGAGCAACCTACGTCTAGGCAAGACAACGTCATTCCTCAAGAACGGGTGGAGCCAAGCAAAAACAAGGTTCGCGTCTACGACATAGCGAATGCTGGTCCACGGCGTCGTTTTACTGTTTCTGGGAAACTTGTTCTTAACTGCGTTTTAGGGCTGGGTTTCAGTATGGGAGCACAGAAGCTGCAAGCTACCCTCGCCAAGGGTGCTCTAGGCGGACCGCCTGTCTTCTTCGAGCTAGAGATGTGCCAGAGGATAGTACAGACTTACCGACGGAAGAATCACCGCATCGCTGCGGGCTGGAAGATAAGCCAGAAGATCATAGAGGATATGGCCGTTGGCTGTACAGGTACATGGCAGTGCCTCTCATGGGAGAAGGAGAAAATCTGGCTACCTAATGGGATGTGTCTGAAGTATCCCGGTTTGCGCAAAGCAGTCAACGAAGAAAACGGCTGGGATGAGTGGTCGTACCAAGCTAAGAATATACGTAAGAAATTATACGGAGGTTTGTTAACTGAGAACATTGTCCAGTGTCTAGCTCGGCTTATCGTCGCTGAGCAGATGCTAGCTATAAACACGAAGTATCGTGTCGTGATGATGACCCACGATGAAGTTGTAGCTCTACCGAAAACACGCCAAGCTGCTGCTTGTTTTGCCTTCATGATGAAGGCTATGACAACCGCTCCTGCATGGTGTTCTGATCTTCCCCTTAATGCAGAAGGAGGCTATGCCGCCAACTACAGCAAGTAATCACTATTCACTATTCACTAGGAACCTTTATGGCTACCGGAATAAAAACTCCCGTTTCCTTCTACTCACTATTAGCTAAGCTAAAAACAGCACGTTCTCTCAGTTCAGGAAAACCTGATCGCCATAATACTCGTTTCTACTTAGGCGAAGGTACACTTGAAGACCCTAAGCGTATCGACATCCGGTTTTACTCCACCAACATTTTACGGTTTTATCCTGATGGTTCAATCGATGTAAGTACTAACTTTTGTTCTCAGAGTACCTTAGCCCGGCTAGAACAATATGCCAATGTTCGTCCAAGTTACACTAGACTGCCTACGATAAACAAACGCTTGCCTTCTCCCTCGAAGGTCTACACTCTACGTGGTGCTATTTTCCGTGGCGTTGGTGGGTATCTTCGAGTCACTCCAGAAGGCAAGGTTGATCTCGATAGTGTGAGTCCTACTAAGATCGAGTATATAAGCGATCCTTCACAAGTTTCTCGCTTTACCCGAACTCGGAACAACCTAATCCCACAGATTATTCTCCGTATTAAGTTAGGTCAGTCCTTCCCGAAGGTCCGCGACCCTCAGGCATGGTTCTTAGCCCAAGCCGGTAAGCCGCTAGAGGCAGTTGATTATACTGATTGCCCCGGATATTCCCCCACGTACTTAACTACTAACCCCATAGATATTGCGCGGCACCTGAAGGTCCTTCAGAGCGCACATATCAAACGTATTCCCGACTGTTTAAAGCTCGGGGCAAACGCTTCAAGTGTCTAATGTTTTACCTTTATCGTTAAACTTTATGTTGCGATCTGAAACAGATCGTTATATGATTCATCAAACAAAGGAGCATGAAAATGGCTGTAACAGATGATAAAAAACCTACCCGGAAAACGCCCGGCGAGCGGAAAACGCCCGGCGAGCGGAAAACGCTCGGAGGTCAGATCGATAGTTTATGGAAGCTGCGGGAAGAAAAGCGTGCTTTAGAAGCTCAAGTTAAGGTCGTCGAGACGAAGATCGCTGAAGACGAAACTAAGCTGATGGAAATGATGGATGCCGAAGGCGTCGATAAGTCCACCGGCAAAAATGCAAGTGTTAGTGTTAGCAAGACCATCTCAGCTTTTATTACAGACTGGGATGAATTTACTAAGTATGTGGCGAAGACCAAGTATTTTCACTTGATCCAACGTCGCGTATCGGATGTCGCTTGTCGTGAACTCTTTGAAACAAAAGGAAGTGTTCCCGGTTTGGCGCCGTTCGAGAAACGCAAACTCAATCTCCGTTCACTCAGTTAAGGAACCATCATGGCAACAGCGAAAAAAGCAGCTACTCCAAAATCACGCGAGGTTGCTGTTAAGTCCTCGAATAGTCTGGTTAGTATTAAAGAAGCACTTGCTCGAGACCTAGCGGCATTAGCAGGGAAAACCGCTCCGGCAGGCGGGGATTCAATTCAGATCGGTCAAGACAAAACATTCAAACTACCAGATGGCACGAAGACTTCAGGTCCTCTGCAACTGGTTATTGTCGACTTTACCAGCAGCAACAAGTTCTACGATGGTCCTTACGATAAGGACAACATCGCTCCTCCAGCTTGTTTCGCTATCGGTGATAACCCGACGACATTAGTACCAAGCGACAATAGCCCAGTCAAACAGAGTGACTCTTGTTCAACTTGCCCGATGAATCAGTTCGGTTCAGCAGGTAAGGGAAAAGCTTGTAAGAACACACGCGTGCTGGCTGTGTTACCACCTGATGCTGACGAAGATACGCCTCTGTGGATTCTGAATGTCTCCCCTACAGCGATCAAAGCCTTTGACTCATATGTGGCCTCGGTGGCTCGTCAGTTTCAACTCCCACCAGTCGGCGTGGTGACCGAAGTGAGCTTCGACGAGAACATTGACTATGCTTCACTGCGCTTTGGGAACCCTCAGCCGAACGAAGGACTTACTGCTCATTTCTCCCGCAAGGAAGAAGCAACAACTCGTCTAGCCCAAGAACCTGATGTTTCTGCTTACGAGGCTCCGAAGCAAATAGGAAGAGCTTCAGCAAAACCTGTTCAAAAAGCTCGTCGTTAATTTTTTAGGAAGTTTTACATGTCTGCTCCAACAACAAAGGTCCGTGATTGGTACGTAGGACAGGTGCTCAGCTCTGTTGCGCAACTGAACAAAGTACTCCCGGAGCTGACTGAAGACGAACTGATGGCGGCTCTGGAACTCGAGTCGCGATCACGTCGCCGTCGATCAATCATGGACCGCCTTATCTCGCGGGCCGTCCGGCTCAACGAGCTTTCCTACTCAAAAACCCTGAAGGAGAAATACAACCATGCCACGTTCACCATCTAAAATCTTGTCCGCTGCCGAGCAAAAAGCTGTAGTTAAGGGCGCTAACGACGCTCTGAAGAAAGCTAATGCCGACGCTGCAGCCGCGTTCAAAGCTAGCAAAGCCGCTGAGAAAACTCTGGCTGACTCTGTTGCCGCTGTCAGCAAAGCCGCTGACAAGCAGATCAAAGACTTGCAGAAGGAGCACGCCCCTAGGATTAAAGAAGCTGGCAAAGCTCACGATGCTGCTCTGAAGGCTGTAGAGAAAGCGCAGGTAGCTGCGAATAAAGCTCTTCCCGCCGAAGCCGCAGTACAACAAGCAGCGTAAGCACTTTATCTTGTCAGAGCCCTTGGGTAACTCCAAGGGCTCTTAGTTTAGGGAGGGAACAAATGAATATGAAAAATATCATGATCGACTTAGAGACGCTTGGAGTTCGAGCTGACTCTGTGATCATGAGTATCGGAGCGGTTAAGTTTGACCTTGTCTCAGGAAAGATCGACGACGGGGCGTTTTACACGTCGATCTCGGTGGACTCAAACCATGAGGCCGCGCCTAGGCACATCAACGAGTCTACTCTGGTCTGGTGGCTAGAACAGTCCCAAGAAGCAAAACGCGTATTCTCTGAACCGAAGACAACTCTCTTCGCCGCCCTTAGCGACCTGAAGGAGTGGGTTGGCAAAGACGATTACCGTGTGTGGAGTAATGGTGCTGACTTCGATATACCGATGCTTACCCATGCTTTCCACACCAACAATCTGGAAGCGCCGTGGAAGTTCTGGATGACCGGCTGCTACCGCACTATGAAGGCTCTACCCGGCGCTCCTAAAGCCCTCAAAGCACCTAAGATCGCTCACAATGCCCTCGATGACGCTATCGCCCAGACGATGCATTTACAACTAATCTGGAGGGAGTTGTTCCCTACTAAGGAGAACACATGAACATTGAAGAATGGGTAGCAATGCCCGAGCATAGTCAGGCTAAACTGGCTCGGCTGGCTAAAACCGCCCCTGCGACGATAAATAACATCATCAAGGGTCGACGTAAGGTCTCGCTTCTAACCGCATTGAGGTTCGATCTTGCCACTAAAGGGATTATTAAGGCTGAACACATTTGCCAAGAAAAAGACATTCTTCTGCTTACCCACATACGAGGGAAACATGAATAACCCTGATGACCGTACCAAAGATCACTTTGGGAACTTGACTGGCATCTTTGACGCGGTCAACCACCCTAAGCACTATGTCTCTCACCCAAGCGGTATTGAGTGCATTCGAGTCACCGAGCATATGTCATTTAATCTTGGGAATGTCGTTAAATACCTCTGGCGCGCCGACGAGAAAGGAGCGCCTCTGCAAGACTTAGAGAAGGCTCGCTGGTATCTTGATCGAGAGATTGAACGCCGTCTTCGCACTGCGGGGGCAACAACAAAATGAGCTGCAAACCGGAGAACACTTTTCGGGTTAGTGTGCATTCACATCTCCCCCGTGATCTTTATCATGTAAAGATGAATAACCCGTTTTCCGGCGGAATTCCAGACGATTATTATTCTGGGTCTAAGACTGATCTATGGATAGAGTATAAATTTATCCCTAAGATCACTCCCGCTCTCTGCGCTCTACCAGACCTTTCTGCACTACAGCTTGACTGGTTAAACGGGCGATACGAAGAAGGCCGTAACGTAGCAGTCATCGTTGGCTGCAAAGAGGGTGGTGTCCTATACCGGGACAAGGAGTGGGAAACTTTAAAGGCTCCCGATGAATTTAAACAACTTCTACAAAGCCGCGTACAACTGGCGAGGTGGATTCTCGCCTTCACCAGAGGAGCACCATGAATTTCGAACCGCTGTTCTTGACGACCAGAGTTGTAACCGCTGTTTATCGTACCGCGTCTACTGTAATTCTAATCTACTATTTAACAAGGCGACTACAAGATGGACGAGAGACATTTGGAGATGGCGGACGCCGTTACCGCCGCTATCGTTAATGAAGGTATCTCGCAGGCACGACGGCAACAGTCACGCCCTGCGGATTTTGAAGGGTTCTGCGGGTGTGGTACGGAAGTGCCTGTCGAACGAATCGCGCAGGGGCGATACAACTGCGTGCCATGCCAGACTGCTCTGGAACATCGAAGTAAACTATTTGCAGGAGGGAAGTGATTCCCTTCTCGGGGGGATTGTATGATACGTAGTGACGACGGGCTGTTAGCAGCCTTAGCTGAAGAACTAAAGAACGCCTCGGGGCCAAAAACTTGCGTCGAGTTGTACGACTCTCCACGAGTTAGACAACTGGCCAGTTCTCCTAACCGAGTCTCGGATTATCTGGGCAACCTCTGGCGCAAAGGGATGGCCGACCGACTGCCCGCTCCACGGGCAAACAACAGTAGCGCACGATGGGCCTACCAGTGGCGGGGCCAAACAGGCCCACAGACGGGTCATACGCCCGCTCTAGGGCTTTCCGCCCCGGTTCCCTCTGTCCCCCCTTCACTTCTTCTAAACAAGCCGCAGATCAAGATTACAGAGGCCCACGGGGTTATCACGGTTGAGATACCACATCTGAGCCTTCTGCTGCATTTTTAGCCTATAAGGATATTTATGGCCGAGCCGGTTGAATGGAACGATCAAGACAGTAAGCTAGCACAAGCCCAAGGCTGGGCGCTGTACCCTGTATGGGACCCCGGCAAACGACGCGAAGAATGGGTCGTGTTCGCTGATACCCCTTCGAAGATATTCCTCACGGAAGAAGCAGCTCGTGCGTTTGTTGCTGAACGGGCTAAGAAAGGGGATGCTCTTGCGACGAAGGCTATAGGAATTTCATTCAGAAGCAAGGTCGGAGAGTTTCCTAAGAAGAGTAAGACCAAAGAACGCGCATAACCACGGAGGTTCCATGAACTACCCTACACACAACACCATAGAAGTCGAGGCTTTACCATCTGGCACGTACCTCGCCCTCTTCCACGGACGTTTCGACCCAAGACAAAATATGGACAGCTGGGGCTTTGACGGCCCAGTCATCGGCCCTGTGAAATGGGTGCATACAACATATGGCACCGAGATGAAAGTTTGTCTGAAGGAGGAAGAAGACTTCTCAGTTTTGATTCCTATAGTTGAAGGCTGCGCTAGCTTCGACGGGAAGTATTACGGCGATTGGGAAGTGTACCAGCACCACCAACGTCGCTTGGAGAACCAGAAAGTTACTAACGAACGGAGAAAAGAATGAACACTGAACTTACCAGCACCAAACTTACCAGCACCAAACTTACCAGCACCTGTTTGCAGAAAGCTGCCGACAACGAACCGATCTTCGTGCTTCGTGCGCAAGATAATTTCTCGCCTCACGTAATTGACATCTGGGCTACGCTCGCTGCCTCTACTCTAGGGCGGGATCATCCAAAGGTTCTCTCGGCTTACGCGTTGGCCGATGAAATGCGTAAGTGGGGCTTTCGTAAAAACCCTGACTGAGCACACCATGAAACCTATGCTCGCTTGTGACCACGACCCTTCTAAACTACAGTTCCCCCTATATGCTTCTCCTAAACTTGATGGTCTTCGCGGACTTGTTCACGAAGGTCGTCTGTTATCTCGTTCTCTGAAACCTATACCGAACCGTCATGTGTCCGACCTTCTCTCTACGTCTAAGCTAGAAGGTTTCGACGGTGAGTTGATCGTAGGCTCGCCCACTGCTGTCGACGTGTACCGTAATTCCTCCTCACACATTATGTCTATCGAGAAGGTAATGAACTTTTCGTTCTTTGTCTTCGACTTACATAATCTCGACCGAGGGTTCGAGAAACGTTACGACGTGCTATCAGAACGTGTTGCTCGTTTTGATTCGTCATTCCCTATCGTTCTATGGGATCAGCAGTGGATTACTAACGAAGACGAGCTACTTGCCTACGAGGCAGAACAACTCGCTTTTGGGTATGAAGGGCTAATCCTACGCGACCCCGCCGGGAAGTATAAATTTGGTCGCTCCACTACCAACGAAGGACTACTGCTGAAGGTGAAACGATTCTCTGACAGCGAGGCCGAGATACTAGGGTTTGACGAACAGATGCACAATACCAACGAGGCCGAGAAAAATGAGTTGGGGAGAACTAAACGAAGTAGCGCGAAGGCTGGGCTTGTTGGCAAGAACACACTTGGTGCTTTGCACGTCATGGATATTCATTCCGCTCAGGATTTCCGTATCGGTACAGGTCTCGACGATGCTACACGCAGCTTGATCTGGAACAACCGCAAGGAGTATATTGGGAAAATCATAAAGTACAAATTCTTCAGTATCGGCGTGAAGGACTTACCGCGACATCCTGTGTTCCAAGGATTTCGAGACCCTAGAGATTTGTAAAAGGAAGAACACTTGACATCCTCCCCGCCCTAAAGGACGGGGATTCCTACGGCTAGCCTGTCATGTCCGACAGGGAAGCTGAATTTTTTCAGAATATTTTTAGCGGCATTTATATCACGATCATGCGCACAGCCACACTCCGAACATACCCAGCTTCTAATTCCAAGGTCTACGATACCGTTAGGCCGCGAATCGGGCAAAGCGCCACAATCCGAGCAGACTTGGGAGGTAAATCTTTCGTTCACTTCTTCAAACCATGCGCCATGCTTAATAGATTTGTACGCCAGCTTACTTCTGAAGGACGACCAACCAGCATCCAGCACAGACTTCGCCATTTTGGTTTTGGCCAGTCCGGCGGCACTAACGTTACCTACCGCGATATAGTCAAACTCACGGACGATGCGATCCGAAAGTTTGTGGTGGAAATCATTTCTTCTATTCGCAATCTTTGTGTGGATTGCCTTAACCCGCTTCTTTTTGTTCGCACGCTGCGCTACGGCAAGCGCTTTCTCAGCGCCACGGTAGACGCGCTGCGCTTCGATCTTTTCTCCAGTGGACAGTGTGGCAAAGTCCTTCAAGCCAAGGTCGATACCAACGCCACGAATAGGTTGCCGCACGTTAGCAGGGATAACGGCAACATCGATGACGATATTAAGAAACCAGTTACCACGACTATCACGAGAAAAATTAGTACCGTCTTTGATTTTTCCTTCTGGCAAGGGGCGACTATTGAACACGCGAAAAGTATTACCAGCAAAGCGGAAAGCCTCGCCTTCGCGTTTCAACTCTCGACCCTTTATCGGAACCCATCCAAGCGAACGCTTGCTACGGTAGCGAAGATAAGGGCGCTTCTTCTGGGATCGGGACTTCGCGTATTGCTCACAAGCAGCATTGACCGTACCAGAATGCAGTCCAAGTTCTTTGCTACTGCCAGCAGTCAGTTTGTTGAGGTCAAAGCCAGTGTGCCAACGCCTACCAAAGCGCAAAGCATCTTTCTGTCTATCGTTGCAATAATTCCAAACAAAATTTACCGCCCGAGATTGCTTATTCAGCAGCCCGTTCAAGCTTTTGACTCGATAGCGGTAGACGAGAATCATTTTTACTTGTCCAGAAATTCTGCAATGGCGCGACGAATTAGCTCAGCAACGGAGATATCAAGCTCTTTAGACACCTTTCGAAGTTTTGTGAGCATAGGCTCTGGCAGGAATGTGTGTGTGCGTATCATGCCCATAATATGCCAGTTATTTAACCGAAAGGCAACGACATTTTCAATGTCGGCTCCTTTCACTCCCCGCCCTGAAGGGCGAGGTTTCTTGGAGCAAATTAGATGAAAGGCAAAGGCTGGAAGCTAGACCCGTACTGGGTTATGCACTACGCGCAGAAGGAACACCTCGAAGCCATGCGTAAGGTACAGACAGAAGCCTTCGCTCGTCATGAAGAACTTCTTCGCGCTCACTTCGAGGCTTCTGTACTTCTGTGCGACGCTCAGGAACAAAGCGAGATGTCCACGCACCACTAATTAAAAACAGGGCATACGCCCTGTTCACCTAAGCAACCGCTTTGCCGTTGCTGCGTAGAGCCCCAAACTCTGCGCCTTATCACACCCACCTGCCCCCTCACGACTGCCGCCTACACCTCTTTTATTGCTCTACAGAATGTTCCAATGTTCCGAAGTTTTTTACAAACCTCCATTTGATTTTTATTTTTCTCTTTTGCTTTTTTATTTTTCTCTAGGACTTTTTAAAGAATGGAACATATATAAATCAAGTACTTAAGAAAAAAAAATGTTCCGATGTTCCGAAATTTAAGAGTTGGTTACAAACTGTGAACACAAAAAATGCTCTATTTAACATTCAACTTAGCTGTTGAACGCAGGGTCTGTGGCCTGTCCACCGAGCGAAGCAGAGTATAAAGCGTTCGCTGGCATCGCCTTTAAAGCGAAGGGAGCGAACTCTCCATTGCCACCAACGACGTGTACAGCGCCACCTAACTGGTCGAGTGTGGGCCCCGCTAAAGCACCTACACCTATACCACCACGGTGTACGTCTGTCGCTACGTCTGAGCCGAACTGACCTACTCCGAGTAGACCAGCACGCTGCACCCCACTCCACAAGTAGTCACTAGGCCCCCACCCTTCCTTCCAGTCAGGTTGTTGACCACCGCCTTGAATTATCCCCTTCACGAGATCAGCAGCGATCATCACAGGTACGTAAGCAGACAAGGCCATCGCGGGGTTGTAGTTCCCGTGTCTCATCTCTGAAATTACGCGTTTTAAGATAGTCTCGTGGAAGCTGTAGGTGAACTGCTTTAAGTGAGCGATCAGCGCCCAGTGTGGGTCGTTCATCCAGATCGGCTTATGTGCTGCGTCCGGGCGCAGTACTGCACCATCTACCCACTTGTTGACCGCAGCACTCAGCCGGTTCGACATTGCCGCCGCTCCGTCGGGGCTCATGCCAGCAGACTCCAGCTCGTACTGATGAAGGAGTACTCGTCCGTCTTTCACTGGTATCTCACCGGGCTCGAACCCGAGCTGAGCAAGCCAGCGTGTGCTGTGCTGGTTAGCCTTACCGTCGGCGTGTCTGGCGAGGAACTTGACCGCAGCCTCTGTTGCGCCAACGCGCATAGAAGTGTTGAACTGTTCCATCAAATTAAACCGGAAGAACGTGTCGCCGATCTTGCGCGCAGTATCACCCGTCACGCCTTGTGCGTAAGCTGAACCAATCGTGTGCATCAAAATCTTATCGTCAATCGTGCCCATATCGAGCGCCAACTGATGCCCAGAGTCTCTGACTCCTTCTTCTTTCTTGAAATTCAGTGCAATTTCTTTTATCCCGCGCTTGAACGTCGAGAATGCATCAACCGCGCTCCCGCCGCGTACCATGATCCCCATCGGGTCGACAATAGAACTGAAGACGGCAAGGGGTAATAGGCGGATATTCTGGTACACGATCATGTTGCTGTAGGCACGGCGCAGACGCGGGCTAATGTCGCTTCCTAACGAACCGTCGATGCCGCTCATGTACTGTCTGGCCACGGCGATCTCTTCAGGAGAAGCACCGTGTTTGTCAGCCGCCTCGGCCAGCAGATTAGTCACCACCTCGCCGTTGTCGCCAAACCGTCGGGCCCACTCTGCGCGGCGAGTAGCCTGTGAGATGTAGCTGTTCAGTGTGCGGTAGAGGTTTTTCTGCAAGAATGGCGCAGCATCTTCAGGGCTAATGAAGCTCAGCAGACGCTTCTTAGCATGCTGCATACCCGGCCTCTCCCCCGACGTGCCGGGCTCAACGCCTATCTCGCTGCCCTCTTGACGGAGCAGTTCGGCGATCAAATGCTCAGGATTCCCGACGAACTCACCGGAGTCTATGTACTTCTGGAGCATCCCTCGGAACTCTGTCTGATGTGTCGAGAGGTAGTGCTCATCCCATACACGAGGGAAATAATCTTTTTTGAACCCTAAGTCTCGTACTTTTACGCCTGCGTCAGTCATGTAGGTGAACATGTCATCTAGCGTCTTGCGCACCGTGACCGCCGCTAAACGGCTCGCAGTGTTAGGCGCAGGACTATTACGCTGGAGCGACTCCAGAGCGGCCTGCATGTCCTCGGCGTTAATGTCCTTCAAGGCTGAAGCCAGCTTGTTCATCGCCTTCGCCCGCGCTTCCCGTGACGCCGGGATAAACCCTTGATCGTGCCCGTGGCCAGAGCCCTGACGGTACACAAGGTCAGCTAACTTGGTAAGCGCAGGGTTGTGAGAATCTCTCAGCCGGGCATCCCCCACGCTCGCTATTGCTGTGGATAACCGCATTAGAGGCTCTAGGCGGCGTTTAACGGACTGGACTGAGGGGTTAGTACCCGCGTCCAGCGAACGAGCCACTGCGCCGCGATCTAACGACTCCTTGGCGTACTCACCGGAGTGGAAGTACTCCATGATATGCAGCGCACGCTCGTCGTTGCTCCAGATACCTAGCACTTTGCGGAAAAAATCAGCGATTTTGGTCATGACTGACTTCGCACCGTCGCCTAGATTCAACTCCCCTTTTGACCAGAACTGATACATGTACGCTGCACGCTCCTCAGCGCTATTTTCAATCTGGCGCAAAGCTTCAGGCTCGTTGGCCAGACGTTTTCGGAGCTGGTTAATCACCATAGCAGAGTCTGCTGCTCGGAATAGAATCTTCGCCGCATCGTGCTGTTCTACGTCGCGTAGTTGCTGGAAGAACGCATGCAGCGACTCGTGCGCAGCAACGCTCATCGGGTCAAGGCTATGAACAGATACACGCACCACGTCGATGCCTTTTACGCGTTCGTACTCACCAGCGTGGAGAATCTTCGCTAGCTCTACCTCGACGCTCTTCCCTAGCACCTTCTCAATGTAGTCTCGTACGGCGCGCTCGCTGGCGTCAGACACAGGGTCTTTGCCCGTACGCTGCATGCTCGCGTCCCTCGCCCCACGGAGCCCCTCGACTTCACCGAGTAGTGACTTCTGAGCGGCGTCGGGCAACTTATGGAACGCATCCAGCTCGGTTAAGAACGGAGCAAGGTCTGCGTGTTTGTTTTTAAACTGGTCGTAAGCCCAGTAGTACGCACGCTCTTCAGCAGGGGTCAAGTCCCGGTCTTCACGAGCCATGTTCAGATCATCCATCCGGCGACGCGCAGCACGCAAGAAGCGTACCATCGTCTCAGGGTCTTTGATGGTCTGAAACTTCTCAGCCCCAATGTAGGCGTCGAGCTTCGCAGGGTCGTAGGCGTGCTCAGCCGTACGAAGCAGACTGTACGCCTTCTCAGGATTGTCAGACACCAGCTCGCCTAGTCGTTTGTTTATCGCTCGAATAGCAGCCTCAGAGTGCTCGTTTCCTCGGCTTAGCTTCAGCAGCTGCGCCACGCTTGCCTGAAGCATGTGGGCGTCACTACTCTTCTCGACGTTGGCCAGCACGCTCTTTAGCGACTCGCCCCCAGCCAGTACGCGCTCAGGGAAAGTTCCTGCCTTCGCCCCGCTCGCGTCGCCCGCTCGGTACTTCTCAAACAGCCGGTTAATAATCTCAGCCGTAGCGAGCGAGTCGGCCACTGTGGTAGCGGAGTCGACTTTCTTCCAAGCACGGGCAGACACGAGATCAGCGTTTGTCTCCTTGGCAATGCGAGCAAACTCCGTCTGATCACGAGGAGTCATGCGGTCGATTCTTGTCTCTAGCAAACGTCCTTTGTCCCCCAGCCGACGCTTGATCGCGCCCCTACTCTGTTCTAAGTGGTCTAGCACGGAGGCTATCGCGGAGCGTCCGTCCTTAGTCAACACCCCCCTCTTGTCGACAAGCCCCTTGCCCCGAGCGTAGGTTAGCGCTGCGCCGTCGAGACCGACGTGGCGCTGTAGAGCATCGCCGTGCTCAAGCGCCGCGATGGGGGTCTGTTCGTCGGGGGCAATCTCAGACTTACCTGCGGCGTCTTTAAGCTCTTGCAGGCGAGCTGCGGCGTCCCTGCGGGAAATAGCCTCCTCTAGCGAACGCTCTGCACGCCGGGCGAAAGCCCACTGCTCTCGCGCCTTGGACAATCTCGTACGCTCGTCAAACGTCAGCTTCTCACCAGCTTTGTCGCGGGCAGCAAGAGGCTCCATAGCCGTCTCTACAGCGTCCATGTTCAGCTGTGCGTTAGACAACTTACGTCGCAACTCACTTAGTGAGATGTCGCTCTCGGCATGCTCGCCGATACTGTGTTCTGGGGAGAAATCTAGTTTTTTCAACGCTCCGAACGTCACATCCATACCGTTGCGGCGAGCGACGACAACGTTGTCCTTTACGTCGAAGGTCTTACCGAGGTGGTCCTGTGCAGCAGCGATGCCCTCCATGAAACTACGAGCAAGGCGGTGCATGCTGCTCTTGTCGTCGCTGCCGTTGTACTCCAGCTTGCCATGCATCGTCTGGGCGACGCGCTTCGCGTCAAGCGTCACACCAGAGACTCCGGTGTCGATTCGGCTCGTGCTGTCAAGGTGACTGGACTTCGACGTGTCGAGCTTCATCATGTTTAACTCATCGGGGGTGATTCTTCCCTCCTGCTTCATCCCCTCAGCCACAACAATACCGTGCCCGTCTAGTGGAAGACCAGCAGCTTCATGGGCAACACGCCCGGGGTGGTCAGTAGGGAGGTCCTTAGCTGCGACGAAGGCCACGTTCCGGTCTGGGTTCTCGCGTCGAGCCTTAGCCAACATATCTTGTGCGGGAGAGTTGTCGTTGTTGTACATCTGCCGGTGGGTCGCCTCGTCTTGCACCAAGCCTGTACCATCCTTCCCCTTGCCATAGAAGCGAGGAGTTTCAAACTGACTAGCTGCATCGACCGACCCGTTCTCGGCCTCGGTCATAGGAGCTCGGTCGTTGAAGGAAGAATCCTTCGAGGTACGCTTAGCGTCCTCGGCAAACACGTTCAGCACGGCGTCGGTCTTATCACCGAAGTGTTCCTTCAGCGCATCATAGAGGTCACTTTTAATAACCGCCGCCTGAGCAGGAGGTTTGTTCGCCGTGTACCGCTCTGACACGAAGTCTTTCAGATACTGTACGGACTCCGCGAGCATGGCGGGGGTAACGTCCTTCGCGGCCTGCGGGTCAAGCGCGGAGCGCACAGTATCTGGCAGAAAACCGTGTGCGCCTCCGTCGGCCAGCTCGGCCATCACCTTGTAGAAGTTATCCGTACCTGTGGCGTCGCCGGTGTCCATGAGTTTGTCATGAACAGACATGAGGACATTGCGTGTGTTGTCGCCCAGTACGTCCTGTAACTTACCGAGCGCAACGTCACTTACTTGCCCGTCCTCACGCGCTTTTGTGATGATCCGCGCAATGGCGTCAGACAGTCGTGGCATTTGTTCTGACGGGACATCGGCAGCGAAAGGAGCTACTACCTCACTGATCTGTTGCCTAGCGCCGTCGTTGACCTCACTCCGTGTGGCGTCGGGAGAAGCGTCTGGGGAAGCGAACTTAGCGACAGCGGTGTTATACAAGTCAGAGATTTTGGCCGACGCCTTGGCACCTACATCCTTAGCAACCTGAAGCGAAGCGATGTAGGCTTGGTTCGCTCGGTCGCCGAGGTCCGTCGCCGCAGTCTCGAGCTTAGCGCGAGTCTCAGGAGCGAGAGCTGCATCGCCGAGCATGTTCTGTGCCCACTCACCTACTTTGCTTACACGAGTCTGATCTGACGCCTTCAGTACCTGCGCAGCTTGCTCGGGGCTAGCAGCAGCGATGTCGGCGGGACTAACCAGCTCTTCATTGCCAGCGATTTTCTGAGCCATATCCATGTCGACCGGCGTCTTCTTGGTGAACACACCACGCACGTTTTTCAGGAAGTCGGAGGCAGACGGAGCAGCTGAGGCAGACGGAACCTCGAAGGCAGACGGAGCAGCTGAGTCGGACGGACCAGACGGAGCAGCTGAGTCGGACGGAGCAGCTGAGCGGCGAGAGTGAGCAATCTCTCCAGCGGAGCCGAGACCGGCGAAGGGCAAGCCGAGTACTGCACCACTTACGGCCGCTTCCTTGAGAGCAGCAATGTCACCGGACGTGTCACGATTAGGGTTCAGGTAACTGTCGACAGTCTGGTGGAGTTTCTCAGCCGCAGGAGCGGCGATAGCGTTGCCACCTACGGCCTCGAGCGTGTTCTTAGCGATGATAGCCTTAGCACTCTGCCCTGCAGCAGACTCAGCGGCACGGGCGAAGAGTTTTCCACCCATTGCTACAGGCACGATGTTCTGTGCGGCAGACGATAACAGTCCTTCGCCGCCCGCTATAGCCAGCCGCTCGCCCGCACTGTGCTTCAGCGCCTCGGGGTCTGCTTGCTGGCGCTCGATGGAGCCGCCCATTTCAAACGGAGCCGTAGCTAATGATGCGTTGACCAGTGGTCTTAGACCTTGGCCTCGGGTCAGAGCAGCAGCACCTAGCCCGACGCCTATGACCGGAGCAGCGCTGCCTGCTAGCCCAGCAAGGTAGTCGTAGGCGTCATGCAGCCCATGCACGTCCGTGTATGACCCGACTCGCGCATGCGCCTGTGCTGCCTCCTGCTGATCTTGCTGAGCCTTCGCGTACTGCTCTTTAGCAAAGCCATCTGCCCCGAGAGCCTCACCGACACCACCCGCTAATGCGCGTATCTGCCCACCGGCAGCAGCCGCACCTCGGCGAAGCCCCTTCGAGAACTCGCCGGAGTCGTTGGGGATGCTGTCAGCAGCAGCTGTGTAGGGTGCGGTGATGTCACTGAGTTGGCCGAGTATGCCCATTGTTTAGCTCTCTAATGTTAGGGGTATGGTTGTATGGGCGTTATTTCTTAGCACGCAGCCCTGCACGGAAGAGATCAGTCGGAGTATGCCCCCAGTCCCAGAAGATAGAGTTGGCAGGCTCGGTGTACCGAACGTCGTTCGCCCGCACGCGAGAGTTGTTCCTAAGCGTTAAGGTGTCGCTACCGATGAGGTTAGGCGAGCTGCTCTGAAGACTATAGCCAGACAGCCGTGAGTCGACGGGAGACGAGCCACCGAACCCAGCGGTCTGATTTACACGGTCGCGAATCGCCACTTGTGACAGTAGCTCGTTTATATCGTCCGGCTCCAGAGCAGCTACGCCCTTCGCTTTGATCGCCGCAGCAAGCTGCTGCGCCTGAGCGTAGTTCTTGTCGCTCGCAGGCACTTTCAGTGCATCCTGCACACGCGCTCCTAGCTCATCTTGAATCTTACGGCTCGCGTCTGCAACGCGGGCTACGTCAGGCACATCCTGCCCTTTAGCATCCTTGGTCGTGAAGATAGTGCTTAGCTGATCGTTTAGCGCTTTCTGCCCTCCTTCGCGAGCAGACCGGTTTGCGTCTGACTCTCTCAAGGCGAAGTCTTGGTTCCGGTTCGCCTGAGACAAGCTAGAAGCTTGCGCCTGCTCTGCTGAAGCTGCTGCGGCCTTTGTCTGCTCTGCTGCAGTCTTCGCTAAAGATACATCTCGGTTGTCACGAGAAGCCGCTTGCTGTGTACTTGCTTCGAACGCGGCGCGTTTTAGCTCGGCGTTCGTGTCTTGGTTCTTCAGCTCTGTGCGTAGGCCGAGGCGAGTAGCGATGATGTCATCAAGGTTCCCACCTTTCTGAGCAGCAATAGCGCGAGCCGTCGCCTCAGCGACTGGGTCTGGCGCAGAAGCCACAGGCCGTGTCCGAAAAACCTGCGCAGGAGGGGCAGAGCCAGCGTCAGAGGTAGGAGAGAAACGAACGATATTGCCAGAGCTGTCACGCATGATGCCTGTGCCAGCGGCAGGAAGTGTCCGCAGTCCATTATCCAGCTCGTTGCTTCCTTGGCGTGCGCCGGTAGAACCAGCAGCGAAGTACTGTGAGCCAGCGGGCTGTGAGCGTAGTCCGTCGAGAGACGCCTGAGTGGTACGAGCTGCCTTAACAGAAGGGGGAATAGCCTGAGTGGTACGAGCTGCCTGCGCAGCCTGCGCCTCCTGAGCGCTGATGATGTTATCCGCCTTCTCAGAGGGGAGAAGAGTAGACGCGTCAGTCAGGCCGGAAAAGTCCGTGATTTTCTTCACAATGTCCGGTGCGACGTATCCTAACCCACCGCCTACTAGCCCACCTACAGTGGACCCCACCAGCCCTCCACGAGCACCTAGCTTAGCGCCGCCTACGGCACCGGCTTCTGCCCCAGCGAAGCGAGCCGCACGCTCGCCGGCGAGCGCTACTCGGTCAGGTGTGTTGTCTAGGGCCTGAGACTCTCTGTACCCTTGTACTGCTCCGTTCACGCCACCCGCGAGAGTTCCAAGAACATTTACTTTGCCCATGAGTCCGGAAGCGCCACGTATACCACCCTTGGCTACTGGCTCGACAGCTGGACCCGCTGGACCTGACGGTGCTGGGCCTGATGGTGCTGGACCTGATGGTGCTGGACCCGCTGGACCCGCTGGGCCTGACGGTGCTGACGCAGCAGCAGCAGCTTCTCCTGTGCCGGGGGCAGGAGGAAAAGTAGACTTGATCCGTTGGCTCAGCCCGTCGAACATGTCCATCGACTTCTTCTTAAGCGTGCTAGGGTCTCCAGCGAGAGCCTTAGCCGTGTCGTACCCGCTACGAATTCCATCCATTATGCTCATATCATCACCTATTTATTTTTGAAGGAAACTACGCCACGATGGCCTTGTTACGAGCTTTCCGCCATTGAAGTGATACCAATAGCAGACGAGAGAGCCGATGCCCCTAAGCTGCCGAAGGCCCCAGTTAGCCCTTCGCTAATTCGTCGTACTCCGAGCGTTGTCGTTGAGGCGACGTTCGCATATGATGTGGCCAAGTCGCCTGCTAAACGAACCTTCGCCAGTGCGAGGTCTGCGTTCGCCTTCGCGAAGGTCATGTTCTGCTCTGATGTTTTTATCGCTATGTCTGCGCTTAAGCTGAATTTCTTCACGTCGGCGTCATATATCGCGACTGTCTGATCAACTGCAGTCTTCGACTTCTCCAAGTCTGCGGAGTAGCGAGCAAGGTCAAGGCGGTACGTGTCTAGCTTCAGCTGCTCGTTCGCGAGCTTCCCACGGAACAAGAGGTCTGTTGTCTCAGCCTTCGCCCGGTAAGCCCCCACCATTTTCCCGTAGGCATCGGCTGACGCGGAGAACGCGCTAACCTTCGCCATCTCGCCGCGAATCTGCGACTCAAACACGCCGAACTCTGCCGACTTCGCACCGACCTGAGCAGTATAAGCCTCGACCTGCACCTTGAACGCGTCAAGCTTCGCACGATCGATGTCCATGACAATACGCGCTGCGCCTAGCTCGGAAGTGTACAGCCCGATCAGGGCGTTCGCCCCGTCTAGCTGAGAGCGGTAAATGTCGATGTACCCGCGCTGTACGGAGACAGCCAGCTGTGCTCCCTCCATTTGCGTCTTGTACGCTTCGAGGTGCATAAGCGCACCTCGGATCATTGTCTCGTACACACTCGCACGAGTTTTGTAGATGTCGAGCTGTAGCGAGAACTTCGCCACTCGTGCGTTGAACACGGCGATGCCCAGTTCAACGCTCGCTCTGGCGGCGTTCAGTGCGCGCTCAGCTAATCCGCCCATGTAGTTAATTAGTGTGGCTTCCACCTCTCGCGTTTGCTCGATAGTGAACTTCCGGTTCTCGACGTACATATCTGCACGCTTCAACGCGATGTCCCGCGAGGCTGACGAGTTCTTCTCCGCTGCACTCTGCTGTGCAGCGGCGATCAGGCCGTTCAGAGAGCCTTGCGGTAAGCGAAACCCACGCCCAGCCATTTGCCGGACAGCTTCCTGCACGCCAGTCTCGCCTGCGCGCATCTCACGCTCACGGGTTCGCGCCCAGAGTGCATCCTCGTCGGCAGGCTCGATACCGTAGCCTCCGTTGAGTAGGTCTGTCATCAACTTCACCTTGAGCGCGTCGGACAGTGCTGACTGATATGGCTGTTCGGAGAAGGCGAAAGACTCAGTCGGGGCAGTGATCGTGTCGACAGGGAGCGTAGCGTCAAACACTGGTAGGTCGATGTTCGGGGCATCCGGCAGAGCGATGGGGGCAAAGGTCGGAGCAGAAGGCAACGTGATCGTAGGCGCGTTCGGGAGAGAAGGCGTAGTAAGACCGGGGGCAGCACCGGGGGCAGCAGGCAGAGCAGTCGACGGAGACACGGGCATGTTCAGCACAGGCATTACCATGTCGAACTCAGGCACAGGGCCTATGTCAGCCAAGGCGATGGAGCTCATAGACGGGCGCGTAGGGGAGGCGACGGTCGCAGGGGCAATGGAGATGTCAGCGGGCATAGGTAGAACCCCACCTGTATAGCCCGGCACGAAGTCGTTCCCGATGGGGGGTATATTGCCGAACGCCCTGTATATAGTCGGTATGCTACCGTCAGAAGAGTATGTCGCTGAGTTGCTACCGGGGAATATCCCCCGGTTGACTAGGCCGCTAGCCGCCATAGCAAAGCGCTCCATCTCCTCCTTCGCATCGTTCGCGAAGGCGATTGCCTGCGTCTGAATCTCTTGTGCGCCTGCCATAATTATATCTTTCTGTCGTTGTCCTGAACGGGGAGCTCTATTTTGTCCATTGCAAAATCACAGCCGTCGTTGTTCTTTACACTGAACTGCCAATACATCCCCTTCGCCCCACGACCGAGCTTCACCCGGCGTTCTTTTAGTCGAGTGACACTCTCTGTCCCGAGGACGTAGGTGTAAGGGGTCTGTTCGTCGGCTGACACGCTTACGCTCATGTCACCTGTAGCGCGTAGACCGATGTAAGCGTCGACGACGCGTTTCTGAACGCGGCTCCCCAAGTCATTTTTCCCGAAGACGATCTGGGCGTTGATCAACGCTCCGTTGTCGTCGTCGGCATCCACAACGTGAATACCAGTAGAGTCAGCGAAGAACGACTGACCGTTGAACTGAGCCATTGAGTTCGGCGCAATCCCCGAGTAGGTAGTGACAGCGGCAGTCACTGTGTTCGCCACAAGGAACAGCCGCAGCTGCTCACGCATCGTACCTACCAGATCAGCCTGCATCGCGGGGAACACTGCGCTCAGACTTCCTTCAATCCGGGAGTAACCAGTCAGCGAGCTGGCGAGGTGTGGCAGCGACAGACTTAGTACGCCCAGCGTGCCCAGTTGTCCTGTCAGAGCAGCTTGTGGCACAGGGATGGTTACGGACAGTCGGCCTATACTACCCACCAGACCAGCAGCCTGTGCCTGTAGAACAGGGAAGCGAGCGAAGAGTCCTCCGAGCGCCGTCACCTCACCGGAGGCAGAAACCCCCAGTGTAGGGAAGCGAGCACTCAGACGGCCAGTGACGGCAGTGAACCCTGTTAGCGCCGAGCGCAGAGCAGGCAGCTCCACGGACATGCTCTGGATACCGCCGTCGAGCGAAGCGCGTAGGCCGGGCAGACTTGTCGCTAAGTTACCGACGTTCCCTTGATACCCGCTTCCCGACACTTCTAGTGGCGGGAAGATAGAAACCAAGATGGAAGTGACGCCGGCCAAGGAAATCACCGCAGGCGGGAAAGTGACCGAGAGAGTAGGAGATAACGAGTAAGACGTAACAGCAGCGACGCCTGAGACCTTCGTCCCACCTGTCCCACTGACCACAGCGAGAAGAGGCACAACTATGTCTGCCCCGCCACTTACTACTACACCACCGTCCCCTACACAAATTAAAGGATCACCGAAGATCGCCGCACCGCCACCTACTTTCGCGCCGCCCGAGGGCATGAACGAAAAGTTCAGGTTTGCCATAAACACGCTTGGTAACGTCACCGTCACTGTCGCGCTTAGTGGTCCTACGATCCCGACGAGGGGCGTGAAGGTAGGTAGGGTAATAGCCACCGAGGCCGTCGGGTTCAACGAGGCCGTGAAGCTCGCGACGAAGGTAGGCAGATTCATGTGTTAAGAGGCCGGTGTCGTGATCGAGGCAGAGGTCATGTTGAGTGTCCCACCAGAGGTAACGGAGAGAGACGACAAGTTCACCTCAGCTCCCGACGTACCCACGGTAGCGTAGAACCCAGTAGCAGAACCGTCCCAGAACCGTGCATAGCCCGCAGTGCCAGTAGCAGCAGCAGTGTCCGAGGTGATGGGAGCGCCAGAGAGTGTCGCCGCCCCACTTGCCGCAGCGTTCCAAGCAACTGTCCCTGCCCACGAGACAAGCAGAGTGCCCGTCGGGGACGTTGCGCCCGTCGCAGGGATGGTGCCCGTGTACAGCTCGCAGTAAGTGGCCGTCAGCGCTGTTGCGTCGGAGATGGAGTTGCGGAGGGTGGTGGATAGTTTAGGCATCTAGGCTCCTTATACTTTCGACAGAGTGATCTTCGGCGTGATCTTGATGAGATCACCACTGTTCTGGACATCCTTGCTGGAGGAGAAATTCTCTGCCCATAACAGCAGGCCAGATGTCGCGTCCACTATGTAGTACCCATAGACCGTCACGAGCGTGCCCGCTGTGAACGTCCACGTCTGTTCAGGGTAAGAGCCTTGTGCGACAGACGAAACCTGTCCGACCGTCCAGCTGGTCTTAGTTAATGTCTTAGCTGCGTAGCCGAGAGTAGACATCTCCGTGAAGTCCGCAGCGACTGAGGCATCGACAGGCGTGTAGTTGTTGACAAACAGTTTCAGTGTCTGGTTGCCGGGCGTGAGTGCTCCCAGCGCGAAGGACAAGAACGTGTTCTCAGAAGCAGTAGGGAGGATCAGCGACAAGATGTACTCCTTATGCCGACATCGGCAAAGTGAACTGCGCCGACGCCATGATGAACGGAGCACCAGCGTTGAAGACAACGGAGCCGAGGTTCAGCTCAGCACCGGAGGTGGCGATGGCTCCATCGATCCGAGCAGCAGTCGTTGACACGGAAGTCCCGGCGTCAGCAGCAGCGCGCAGACGGAAGTAACCAGCGGTACCGTTGGCAAGAACTGTGCCTGACCACGTCTCACCAGTAGCCTTAGCGATCACGCCCGCTACAGCCGCAGAGGCGAGGTTAAGGCCAGCAGACGTGCCGTCGCTGTAGATAGTGCATAGCAGAGTCCCCGTCGCAGCTGCGTCAGCAGCAGCAGGCTGAGGGCCTGAGTAAATGTCGATGAAGCTTGCGGCGAAGATAGACTTGAGTGAGCCTGTATCAAGCAGCTTGTTCACAAGCCCTGTGGATAAACGAGTGGTCATTTTTGAACCTCCTAATAGAGAACGGATAAGAACTGCGCGTTGCCGGACTTGTACTGATACATGCTTGCGCCACTCGACACTTCCGGCAGGACGTAACGGTCGCTAGTCAACTCAACAAAAACTCCGCTGTCCCCACCAGCGGCGATGCCGTGGGTCGTGACCCACATAGGTGTTTTTCCCTTCATCCCTGCGGCGGTAACAAAGCGAGGGTCGGCGTAGCTCAGCGTTCCACGAGCACTGCCTGCGGGGGAGACGACAACTGACTGGAAGACACTGGGGTCGTCTCCGGCTAAGAAGACAGTCTCCGTCTCCGTGCCAACGAAGATTCCATCCCTGACGGGTGCGACGATCATCACCTTCGAGTCGAACTGAAGGTAGTTCGTACGCATGTCGCACAGCTCGTAGTTATAAGGGTCGCTGTACCAGAGTACGTTACCGACTGCGCTATAAGTTCTTCCGTTGTACAGGGCGAGAACGTCCCCCGCTGGGAGGGCAGACTTGAACTGCGTGCTGCACAAGAAAGATAAGCTGGTCGGGTCGGTGTACGTAGCGAAGGACAGGCTGTTCGGTAGTGTCATCGCCAAGAACGGGACCTCGCCGTTCGGCTCAGTGATGTAGAGGCGCTTGCTGGTTACTGAGGGATCAGCTGACACCGGCAACGCGCTGAACTCCAGCCCGCCGTCCTTGGGTACGGCGACGTAGGACGAGCCCGGCGCACCAGACTCAGCACCGTCCGTGCGCAGGAAAGTCATCGTGACGCCGTAGTCACCAGCTGGCAGAGTGCCACTGACTACCGTCGGCACGAGAGGAGGTGGTGGTGCGAGGCCGAGAGCAAACACATGAGAGCCGTCAGTCACCAGCCCGTCGATACCGTTGCTGGCGATCACGCGCCCGCCTATATCTAGGTAGTTCATACGTCGCCCTGTCGCTAGGGAAGAGCGAAGAGCGATGGTCGTTAAGTCGGCGGTCAGTTCGTAGAGGGTATTACCGTCCACATAGAACGCACGGTCTGCTGCGACACCGAAGGAATGAACGTCAGTACCGGAGACAACACGGCGCATACCCTTGCGCCGCGAGATTTGCCCCGTCTCGCTTAGGTCGATGTTGACGCCGTCGACTAAGTCTGTCTTGTCGAACCTCTCCGACAAGACATCGTTACGGACGCCGCTAACGGCCTTAATTGTGATAAACCTTGACATTTTCGTCTAGTTTAGACCCACGTTAGAATTAGAGCGAGTGTAGCATAGCTGGCATCGTCTCCGGCGGTTTTCCGGCGGTTTTCCGGCGGCTTAGTATGGTTTCTTAAGAACGCCCACCGTGACTACAGCGGGGTTATACGGAGGGTACAAGTCAGTAATCGCTATAGGCTTCTGAGTACCGTCCTTGATCGCAGCGAGGGATACAGGCACGCTCCCTGTTTTGGTCAGAATGGAGATAGCCCCCGTCAATGGGGCGTAAGCGAAGCTCGCTAGGTCAAAAACATGCCCATCAGCATATGGCTGACCTCCATACCACGTTCCCTCCGCTACGACGTAGGCTATAGGCACAATGGTTGTTCTAAAGGTCTGCTGAAAGTACAGAACCCCGTTGACTGCTAGAGGGCGGGGGGAGCTTATAAGTGAATATAGCACTCCCGAGAGTTGACCATCATAGACAACCTTATGGTCTGCCCCGACTGCGATGATCCTTGCGGGCTCTTCCTCTCCTTCAGGCCCCACGGAGAAGATAACGAAACATAAAAAATCAGATGTGGCGCTAGGTACTAGGATAGAAGGCCCCGAGCTGGCAACGATGTTATAGACAAACGTGCCGTCGACTTCGTTGACCCCTAGGTCTATAGTTTCGACTTCCCCCTCTGCCACTCGGCGCAGTGCCAACGAACAGGTAATTATGGTGGGCCTATCCCAATCAAACGAATTTAAAGTTGAATTATAGGGTTGAGTAGTACGGTAGTGGGTCACAGCCACAAGTACAAGCGCGGAGTTGTCGTGCATAGAGGCACAGTTGGCGAGTAGTTCATAGGTAGAAGACACCCCGCGTAGGTACACTGCCGAATTCTGGTAAGCACCCAGCGCGTTTAGACGCTCATCATCATTCGTGGAGAAAACCTCAGTAGAGGAAAGCCCAGAAGCCTCCGTCACCAGAACGACGGTGTGAACGCGGGAACCATAATAAGAGAATGTAAAGTTATCGGATTGCTCTATTACAGCCCCAGCAAAAACAGCGCGCTGAGTCAGAGAGCTATCTCTCCGCACATAAGCGGTAATGGCGTTCGCCCCAAAACTATAACCTGCGTAAGCGATCGACTCCACAACCCCCTGCTCCATAACTTCCTGTTCCCTAACTACAGACCCAGCGTCCCCGACTGTATTCTGGAAAAAAGACCTATAAGACGGGGTCGAAAAAGAAGAAGAAACTGCATCTGGTTTCCCTACAACACCGGACGTGAAAATCGTCTCACCGGGGAATACGTATGTCCCGTCTACGTTTATGTTTAATATGTCTGTTCCGGGGGGGCTTGTGGTTTTTATGTAAGTAGTTATGAACCGCCCTGAATTCGGGTTGACGCTCTCTCCCGCCGGGCGGCTCTCCGACCACGACCGTGACGGGTACGAGTAGCTACGGAAAAGTGGGGACGCTTTGCTGTCTTCGACAAGGGCGGATAGGTCCGTACCCTCGAGCGAGTACCCCAGCAAGTGTGACATAGTTGTGAGGTACGACACGCCGGTTACGATAGCACGTACACCTTTCCCTATTTGCTGGAAGAGGATGTTTCCGTCGGGAGTGGAGACAAACCGTGTGAAGGGGCGAGACTTTCGTTCCATACCGTCGGCGAGCGACTTCGCTAAGCCTAACAGTGCTCCGTCCTCGTGACCCGTCATAGGGACAATCCTAGCCATACGCTGCCTTTACGAAGTAAGTGGGCCGCACGACCGGGGAGACGACCGTGCGACCTCATAAGGAGTTTTGCAGGCAACACCACCCGCTGACCGCCCACTCCTTACTGGGGCGACTGTCACCTGTACCACGCTCACGGAGAGCGTGTCTCCGAGGCTCCGGTTAGCGGAGCGTTGCAGATTTCTCGGGCGTTATTGTAAATGTCGACGACGCGGTTGTAGTCCCGCACGTCTTTTGCTGCGTCTCCTGCGATGCGGAGAATTCTTGCAGCAGTCTCTGGCATAACGTCGGCGAGCGCTTCTGCGCTAGCTCCGCTGGCAGTGCTGGTATCTGTGGGCGAGGCGCATTCAGGAACCGCACTCTTGGCGACGGCGATGCGCAGCTTGATAGAGCCATCACGTACGCGAGACTGCAGAGTAGCAATAGCGTTTTCATATTCATTTTCCTTTTTCAGTCGGTCAGCAGACAAGTCATCTATACGTTTTCTCAAAGAGCGTTCAGTGGTCAGCGCGGTAGCAGTAGCAGCGTCGAACTCATTTCGCGCTGCCGTCTCAGCCTTCTGATTCTCAGCCTTCGCTGCTACGACAGCAGCGTCGTAGCCACTTTTGTAAATGGAGTGGTGGAGCGCGCCCAGCCCACCGATGATCGCGGCAAGAAGCCCGCAGGCGACGGCGGCACGTACCCAGATGGGAATGATCACGATAAGTCCTTCAGACACAGCTCGCGCTCGGCGGTGCGTCGGTTAGTAAGTCCCGGCAGCGGGACGGAGATACCAGCGACCCGCGCTTTGTTCCAGCGTAGCAGCTGGTTGCACGCGCCTTTTACGTCCCCCACTCGCAGCATTCTCGCGGCAGTAGACGCCTTAGTGTCACATGCGACCTTCGGTCCGAGGTTGTACGCGGCGTCAGCGAAGGCAGCGAGAGCGTTCTCAGGCAAGCCCGGCGCACAACGATCAACCGCTTCTACCGCACCGAGCATGTCTTTGTCTAGCCGAGCGCGGCACTCAGCGAGTGAGTATTTTCGCCCAGCGACTACCTGCGTCGTGCTGCCATAACAGACGGTCAAGATGCCGGGCGGGTCGTAGTACGCGTACTGGCGCAGTCCTTCGGCTGGCACGGCAAGTGCTGTAGCCAGTATCATCGCCGCGCTTGTGCGCTTACTTGGCCGTAGCATTAGGGAATTCTTTCTGCGCCAAGAGGCGCGAGACTAGCGATGCGCCTGCGGCTAAGGCAGCGAGCACAGCGAACGTACCCGGCGGGATAGCGTCCTGAAGCTGGGGTAGCACAGCTTCAGTCGCACCGAAGATGATTGCCAAGATATTAAACTTGACGCTCCACGCCTTCGTCAGAACTTTCTGCCAGTCTTCTATCAGCGTCATTTCTTCCTCGCTTCGTTTTCGAGATACGTCAGTCGAGCTTCGTGGTTCTGGATTGCGGCATCTTGGGCGCGATTGACCGCAATCGTATCAATCTGCCGCTGCTGAATCACGTCAATTTTCTGCGTGACTGCTATCACGTAGTCTAGCTTTTGCATCGTGATCCCAGCCGTAAAAACCATGCCGATGATCGCGGTTACGAGCCACCATATCGGTATAGCGATAGGGAGATTGAATGTGTGCTTGAAGCTATGCTGTGTGCTCATATAGTCGTGTAGTTTAATAATCAGTAGTCAGAACAAGTAAATCGTCAAAGCCGCGAGGAAGCAGTCCAATAAAACGTCATCATGTCTCCGGTAGGCATACTAGTAGTTGTCTGTATAAACGTCCCAAAAGTTCTCACGTCAGTGCCACCAACGCTAGCAATGGCATATAAAGTACCTGAAGAATAGCCTGATACGTTGCCGGCGGTAGGAGTGCTTATCGACGTTATGACTAGCGTCGGAGATCCCATTTTTTCTATTTTGAAGTCACAGCCACATGTGGGGTTTGCTCTATTGAGGGACCCGCCAAGCACCAATGCTGAGCCTTTGGTGCCTACTTCGTAGTACCTCTGGCACAACCTCAACTCGAAATCATAAGGACG
>CAJDWE010000001.1_pt1 | contig 42544 bp, 39 predicted proteins | sample 7391521 | NCBI WGS metagenome assembly CAJDWE01 (sample SAMEA7055732, study PRJEB34461) | soil metagenome | biome: terrestrial ecosystem; feature: Peninsula; material: soil | place: Antarctica | collected 2016 | reverse complement strand
GAGGCGCTAACTGTCGCGCTGATAGGTAAGCAAGGTAATCTGCTCTGAGATCAATCCTATCAGGAAGATGATCACGGCGGCCGCAAACAACAGCATGCTCATATTGGTGAAGCGGTGCTGGGTTATGAATGTGTAGATGTAATACGCAAGCCCGAACAAAAAGAATACAGCGCTTGTTGGGGCGAACAGTTTTAGCGGGGCATACAAGGTGGCTATCTTGAAAATGATCAGCAAGAAGCGGACGCCGTCCCGGATTGGCTTGATGTGACTTTTGCCAATGCGCTTGGCGGCCTTGATCGGGATGTAAGCCACCGGATAGGCACTGCGGAAGAAAGCCATGGTGGATGTGGTTGGATAGCTGAAGCCATTTGGCAACAGGTGAACAAACTCGCGGAACCTGTTGGCACGAGCAGCACGGAATCCCGAGGTGAGGTCGTCAATGTGATGGCCGGTAATCTTGGACGCCAACCAGTTGTAGAAGGCATTGGCCAGGCCGCGGCCTATGCCTGCTTGACTACTCCAGTCGCGGGCGCCGACCACCATATCGTAGCCCTCCTCAAGCTTTGCCAGGAGGCGTGTGATGTCGGCCGGGTCGTGCTGGCCATCAGCGTCCATGAATACCAGGATGTCACCTTTCGCGGCGCGGGCGCCGCGCTTGATACCGGCGCCGTTACCCATGGAATAAGGAACGCTTAGGCATTTCACACCGTGCGTGGCACACAACGCGCGGGTGTTGTCGTTGGAGCCGTCGTCGCTAACGATAACTTCAGCCAATGGCTGGGCGGCGCTCAAGCGCGGCAATAATCTAACCAGCGAGGCGGCCTCATTCTTGGATGGCAAGATAATGCTTAGCATACAGTCTTGTCGACAAAGCAAAGCATGGATGCAACTATGGTATTGATGGCGGGGGTCTCCTCACGATTGATCTAAGTAGGGCGTGCCTATGCCTACAAGAATAGACGGGTTGGCGATTACGGAACAAACGGTATCTTAATTACCCAAAAGCGCAACCTCGCGTGGCGCCATAACTTGTATGGTTGCTGTGTGACTTGGACTTGGACACTGAAGCCGGCAAAGGCTTGTCTTGCTGTACCCTAAGCCTTGGGCGCGCAGATTGTGATGGGGGCTTGCGAGTGGACAGGCTCGCGGCTGCCAACATGGCGCGGGTGCGCGGCAGATAAAGCTTGGGGTTGGCGACTACTATCTTGCGTGCGCAGTGGGGCGGCAAACATGAGGCCAAAACGTCGCCAGCGCGGGTCTCTATCAGGCCGTTACATACCGCCAGCTTGTCGGCATCTCGGGTGGAAGCAGCAACTTGACAACTTCCAGATGGCAGTTTTCCAAGGCGGCGCGGAGCGCAAAATGGATAGCTTGATTGTCTATGTCTGGCAATGACAGCAGGAGCTTGACGATTTCCAGGTGGCCACTTTCGGCAGCCGGATATAGGCCTAAATAGGAATGGAGGCCAGGAATGGAGGCAGACAATAGCAACTTGACAATTTCCAGATGACCATTTAGCGATGCGAAACGAAGCGCCTCACAGTCATTTGCGCACCGATTGGACACTGGTAGCAATAAACTGACCACGTCCTGATGCCCATTCTCACAGGCACGGCACAAGGCCGACGATTGACACGCTTGTGGATCTGATACTGGCAACAGGAGCCTTACAGTTTCCATGTGGCCACCCTGCGCGGCGAGGGTCAGGGCCTCGGAGCCACGAGACTGTGGATCGGCGCCACATGAAAGCGCAACTCTGGCATCTTCCAGGTTGCCTAATCTTGCGGAGTGGCGGAGCTCTTTGTCAAGATCTTCCAGCATCGCTCCAAGAGTTAGCAGGTGTTTGACACGGCGCAATCGCTCGTATTTGCAAGCTTCTTGCAAGGCCTTGTCGAGGTCGATTTGCATCGCTCAAGTATAGCAGGAGCAACAGCTAGGCGCGGAGCCGTGTAGCGGTAGGGCGAGATAGCGGCTCACGGCGCCGTAAACTTCCGGCCGCAAGGGCGGCGCGGGTGCGTGGCAAGGCGAGCTTGGGGTGATTTTCGACAAACTTGCGGGCACGGGACGCCGGCAGGCAGGAGAGTAAAAAATCACCGCCGTGGGACTCCATGAATAACTGACTATTCAAAATCTTGTCAAGATCACTGAATGGGAGCAGTAGCGACACAATCTTCTGGTGAGCGGCTGCGGCAGCGAGACGCAACGGCTCGGAACCGTTAACTTTTGGATCCGACACGGGCAATAAAAGCTTTACCATCTCAAAATGTCCGATAGAGGCGGCGGAAGTCAGCGGGAATGAGTTATTGGCCATGGGGTCGGATACCGGCAGTAACAACTTGACTATATCGAAGTGACAGTTGTGTACGGCGGCATGCAACGCTGGCGTACGGCGATCCGGCGTGGCGGCAACCGATAGTAATAGTCTGACTACTTCCAGATGGCCGTTGCGCGCAGCTGACGTGAGGGCTCCGGACTCTTGAGTCAACCTATCTGACAGCGGCAGCAGCACTGCGACGGCTTCAAGATGACCGTTTCTGGAAGCAACCCTAAGCGCGGCCGAGCCATCAGCCTTGGGGTCGGATAGCGGCAGCAGTAGTTTGACTATCTCAAAGTAGCCGGCTGAAGAGGCGCAGCGCAATGCGACGGATTCGTCAGCCTGTGGATCTAACAACGGCAATAATAGCTTGACCACTTCGATGTGCCCGCCTTCACAAGCACAACGCAGCGCCTCAGAGTTGCTGGCGCGAGTATCAGATACGGACAAGAGCAACTTTACGATATCCACAAAGCCCCTGGAGGCTGCGGCTGACAACGCCATTGATGAAGCAGCTTGCGTGTTTGCGCCGGTGGCAAGGAGACTTGCTACGGCACCCAAACGGCCACCTATGGCAGCTCTGACAAGACGGGTGTCCTGGTCGACTAACATGCTACAAGCATAGCAGCACAAGCGTACTTGGATACGGCGGCAGCCAACATGGCGCGGGTACGCGGCATGGCAAGCTTCCTGTGCGAAGTTATAAATAGCTTGACGGCATTCAGGCGCCCATTTGCAGCAGCATTGGAAAGGGCATCTTGTATGGCAAGGGACATGTGCCAAGTATAGTACTGTCGTAAGCTTGACCGCAGCAAGCTTGACCGCAGCAAGCTTGACCACAGCAAGCTTGACCGCAGCAAGCTTGCGTTGCCGGCATCAGTCAGGATGAAGCTCGCGAGCAAGCTTTTCGGCTTCGGCCAACATTGGATCCAGGATGTCTGGGGCAACACCCACATTGCGCATCTCATCTGCCAGCAGCTCTAGCTCCATGAGGCGTTCTTCTTTCTTGAGGATGGACATAAGCTCACTGGTTAGCTCCTCGGCGCGATCAGCACACGACGCCGGAAAGCTGATGCCAAAGCCAACCTGCTTGTCGGCACTCTTGATTATCATGCTCAACGGGGCGTCAGGATGAAGCTTGACGAACACCGGCAGCGCGCGAACGAATACCTTACAGGCAGCAAGCGACTGGACGTCTTCGAAAAATGACATTTCGTGGGTTGCGAGTTGTGAGTGGTATGGCAGTGTAGCGACTTTGACACAGATTGCTAGCCTGCCGCGGCGGCACTGCTTGCCTGAAGCGTGTACACCGCGCGTGGCTGGCAAAAACGCATGGGAGCATGCTACCCAGACGATTTATTCCGCACGGCGGCTGGGCGCGGATACCGTGGACGGGCTATCGCCCTTAGGCTTGCCGCCTGGCGACGGCCATTTATATCCGTATTGGCGTGCAATCTGGCGCAATGAAGTGTAACGATAGTGGCCGTAGGCAAAACCCGGGCGGCAACCGCCAAGCATCCAACCGGTCTTCCAGGCTCCAGGCTCATTGGAGACCGACCGCTTGCCGCCACATTTTGACAAACGCATCCCGTATTCTTTTAGCAGCCACGCTGCAAGCTGTCTTTGGTATTGTGCGGGCATGATTTATTGTCTTCATGGGGAATGCTGAATGGCTACAACGGTTTGTTACAAAGTCCATGTCAGTGTTGGCATATACAGAAACTTTGTAACAAACCTGACGCTGAGCACATCTACTTCAACACGGAAATATGACATGCTACTTCACTCTTGCTATTGGTGGGTGGCATAGCTTGATGCTACTTTAGCAACACCGGCTCCGAACATGCCCATGGCTATCGACCAAATGCAATGGCAAGCATGATGGCCAAAGAGATTCTTGGGAGCGGTTGTTTTTTTAACTACTTCGCGCTGGGCATTGATAGTAGAAGCTGGCATACAGACACCTGTGCCGGATTGCAAGCAGAATAACATGTCCAACTCACGGATTCAATGGCACAGTCTGAAGTATCTGGCAGGCGACGAGATGCTGGGCCCATGTCTGCACCTAGCAGGTAGAAGCCTGGCGGCGGGCGCGGAGTTGCTGGATAACCAACGATTACGATTTCAGCTCCAAGGCTGGCGAAGTCTGGCACACCTGCCCGCGTGGCAAAAACCGTAGCGCGACGACGCAAGAGCCCCAAGCTTGTCGTTGATCTGGCTATTGATACCGTGAGCATGAGCATGGTATCTTATACGCGTGCTCACCGTGCAACAACTCAATCGTTACAGCAAATGGAAACATCATGTCGACCGTCATGAATGAAAATGTGAATGAAGCCAGGATACCAGTCGGCGGGATGGGGCTCTTGCGACTGCCAACACTTGGCTGCAGTGGCTTCTTGTGGGAACCGTGCGGCACAAGTGATGGCGTCAAGGTAACCAGGTGCACCAAAGCAGATGGCGATGGAGCGGATACTTGTGCCGGTTTTGTGGAAGAAGGCGGTGACGGTGACGAGCGATTTTGCGTTACGGCATCCAAGCGTGGCACGTTGACTTTCGCAATGCGCCAAGTGCGTCCATGGCTACCAGGCGACACTTCAAGGCGGCAGATAGACTTCAAAGTACAAGGATTTTGACGGTGATGCCGTGGCTTGTAAAAACCAACGCAAGCCAGCTTGACGCGGCAATGAATCAGCATAAGCCTCGTGTATCCACAACAGTTGTGGAGGTCCTGAAATTGAAGAGCATACTTGTCGGTATGATTGTTACAATAATCGCCACTTGCCCTGGTGCGGCGATTGCGGCATGCGCTACTGCACCTACACAGTGCCTGAAAATGGTTGGCGGAAAGGTGACCAGCACGGCTACGTGTGAGTATTCCAGTTGCGCAAATGCAAGCTGATCAGAAACAGCCTGGAAGCTGCCAGACGGCACCCAGATGATTACGCGACAAGGGGCTGGGTATGGTAAAAGCGGTTCGCTTTTTGATGGCAAGCTATCCCTGCCAACTACAAGAAAGGCACCTGACGGCGAAAAGTACATGACGTGCTACAAGGCACGCGGCATTATAGACTTGAGCTGTGGCGTTGTTCCAGATGGAGCCTTTTGAAATATTGGCGTCCAATTTTTAAGCAGGAATGGTTTATCTGCGGCATTAATCGAAAGACCAACCGGGACATAAACCATGAGCGTTAACATGACTGCACCACTACTTGGAGTGCTGCTAGAGCTCGGAAGTGCCATTGTGCATGCTCAGGAGTACCTTTCCGCGGACGGGCACCCTTACGACACGACGTTTTGACAGACAGGGCATCAATCGGCTATTAAGCCGCAAAGACAAGGCACCATGGATAATCAAGGCGGCGGCGGAAGATCGTGTGGCAGTCATTGCGGCATCGATCAAGGGCTGGAGCTGATCCCAATCTTGTAGACCACAAAGGGCGCAACGCCCTGTTCATGGCGGTATCTCCCGAAGCTGTCTGTGTTTTGCTCGAAGGTGGGGCCGACCCACTGGCGCATGATCGGCAAAGGGCGGTTTGCCATGAGGTATGGCGACGCAGCGTACCTCAGGCAGCACTAACAAAAATGATCACCTTGCTAAAACGTTCCGGTGCGGTTGGAACCAAGGATGTGGCGGCGTTACTGTGGCATTCCTTGTACCGGAACTCCAGTAATGGCGCGTTTGATAAATTTCGGCGGCGTGGCAAAAAGCGGAATGGTCTTGACGACTTGCGGTCAACTGTACTGCTCGGATCGATGGTGATGCAGTACAAACGAAGGTCATGGCGACGCCAGGCGATCACGCAACTACTGGCAGCACCTGAGTGCGGCGAGTGGGCACTGGCTCACCGCAGCGTGGCTTTATTGATGCTTTCAAGCGTTTTAACCAAGATAGCAGGAGGAGGCATCTACAGTAACAACTTCATAGGCGAGAACGGCACCAAGACGATAGAACATTGGCAGGCATTGGCGCCAGCCATTGAAGAATTATTTGTAGAGCACGGGCATCGCTATGCCGGACTTGTGAAGCCCAATGACATGATAATGGCTATCCTTGATATCCGGAACGCCCTTGTAAAGCATGCCGATTGGCCTGCCGCTGTAGGCATGTTGTCACAGATAAGCGAAAAGCTTGTACACCTGGATGGAGAGAGCGGCGCCGTCAGAACAAGAGACATTATCCTTGGGGCATGTCTTACCAGCATAGGTAGCGATTGCCTTGACGATGCACTGAAACAAGCTGGCGGCTGCACTCACGAGTATCAAAATGCGAGTGGCCAAGGGAAATTCGAGGCTAAATCCACGGTTGGTTGTCTGGCCGACATCCTGGAAAACACCAAGATTCTAAAGCTCTATGGACTGAACGGTTTCAATAGAGGATTGATGGTATCACGGGAGGCCGCGGCTGCCATCATTCATGCGTTGTGCATGACGGCTCCCAGTAAATATGGAGTCAAGCTTGCGGACGTGGCTATTGCTAGTGCCGGCAACTGGACACGTGATGACTGGGCGGCGCTGGACCAATCGTGATGGGTGCAGCTTTTTGATCAAGACTATAAGCATCTCGCCAATAATAGCTGTGGCGAGCCCGGTTTCGCTAAAGACGTACGGCACTTCTCGGCGCAAGGCCTGATGAGTGCGCTGGAGGGTGCCAGAGCTGGTAGGCAAACGTACTCTTTAGCCGTGCGTGGATCTTGCCAGACGTACAAAATACCGGTTGACAGAGTTAGAGTTCGGGCGTGACACGATTGTATCGCCAAAGCCTTGTAGCGGTCTGACCGGTGCCACAGCAACAGCCAGCGAACACTTGAGTAGATACCGGACAGGTGCTTGACAGTGTCAATGGCCAAGCTGCGCGGCGACTATACAGATGCGCGTTCAAATCTGCTTCCACTGATTTCACATAGCCTCCGTGCGTGCATGGCGGCATCAAGAGCGAGCGCGACGAAGATTTGCTGATTTCACGGTTGTCTTGCGCGTGCTTAAATGTTGCGAGGCCAACACAGCGCGAGCGCGTGGGAGGTCGAGGCCTGGATTGTCAGCCATAAACCGCTTGACGAAATCTGCGGGCAAGCAGGCAAGCAGCAGGTCACAACCTGGAGAGCGCTGGAAGTGAAAATCTGCCAAAATCAATTGGGGGTCGCTCTGCGGCAACAATAGCTTGACGATTTCAAGGCATCCGTTATTGGCAGCCCAACGCAATGCGTCAGAGTTGCGTGCTTTTGGATTTGATACAGGCAGCAACAGCTTGACGATTTCCAGATGACTATTCATTGAAGCACAACGCAACGCGCAAGAATCGTTGTCTTTTGGATCTGATATCGGTAACAGCAACTTGACGATTTCCAGATGGCCGTTTAGCGCGGCGCTCCGCAGTGCCCAGGAGTCTTTGGCTCTTGGGCTAGCGCCCTCCACAATCAAATGCTTGACATCATCAATCTTTCCATCGGCGGCGTATCCTGACAGAGCGTGATCAAGTTTGATTGTCATGGATCGATTACAGCACTTGATGTCGTCAGGAGCGCAACCGCTGGCGCGGGGGCAGCCCGGAGCCTGTATTTCGGCGGCGTAAATGCTGCGATGCAAGCAAAGCGCTGGCACGGGGCAGGCTCAAGGATGGATTGTCCGCCACGAACTGTTTTACAAATGGTTGAGGTAAGCACGAAAGCAGGATGTCGCAACCCGGTGAACTTATGAAACCAAGAAACACCAAAGCCTTGGCATAATCGCTATGTGGCAATAGAAACTCGACGATTTCCAGGTGACCGTTTGAGGCAGCATGCCTTAGCGCCCAAAAACCGCGGGCTTTTGGGTCGGATAGCGGAAGCAGCAGCTTGACTATTCCCAGATGACCATTCTTGGCAGCATATCGAAGCGGCCGAGAACCGTCAGCTTTTGGGTCAGACACTGGCAACAACAGCTTGACTATATCCAGGTGACCGTTGCTGGCGGCATATCTCAACGCCGAAAACTCGTCAGCCTGCAGATCGGACGCCGGCAACAACAACTTGACAATTTTCAAATGGCCATTCTCGGCGGCGAGGTTAAGCGCTTGCGAGCAAGCCGCTTTTGGGTTTGTCAGCGGCAACAAAAATCTAACTGTTTCCAAACGTCCGTTCTGGGCGGCGGCGCGCATGGCAATGGAGATTTCAGTGCGTGGATTTACTCCTTGCGCGACAAGCCGCTTCACGACCTTTAGGCGGCCACTTGAGGCAGCTTTGAAGAAGACCTCTCTTTTGGTCAGTGTCGCATCGACCCCACCATCGCGCAGGCTCGGCAAGGTAATCTCGTCCGCCAGGTTGATGGCGGGGAGTTCGATGGGGGCATCGGGGTAATCGATGTATTCGTGGTATTCGGAGATTTCATACCCCATGATACCAAATAGGACCGATCAACGCGGATAATGGGTTTGGCCTGGCCATGTTTGGTTCAGACGCACAGGGCCTGAAGAATCAGAAAAGCGCCTATTTTGGCGCTTCTTCCAATCTGGTTATGGTAAGGGGATACCCTCAACGTTTAGCCAATCAAACCTCAGCCACCAAGTGCATCACCCAAGCCACCATCGCGGCCAGCAAGCTGCTGCCCATCGGGGTTGGGATCAATAGACCAGCACAGATAACCATCTGGATGGGGATCCATACGCTCGAATAGCGGGCCCCCAGGAGCTTGCCGGCGGCGCTGCTTGCTACCGTGCCGCTCACCAGGACCACGGCCATGTACAGCCCAAACAGCAACAGGAGGAATTCGCTGAACCGCGGTGCGGCCAGAAGCGGGTCCAGCAGCGGCGCCAGACCACTAACACCGGCCAGCGCACCAACCAACAAGGACCAGCCAATAAATTTGGTGAAGAGCGCTCCGTAGGGAGAGAAAACCATTCTCCAAAGCGGCGCGCGCGGGTCCGCCGGTGTGGGGACTTGGTCAGAAGTGTTCATGGAATTTCTCTTTTTGCGGAAGGCGGCCGCCATGGTAGCACGAGGGGGGCATTGGACAAGGCCAGTTCCTCCCATCGTCGCGCCAGGTCATTCCTACATCTTGATGTGTGAATGCAAGCGGGTCTGAAACAGGCTGGAGACTGTCAGACTGTCATGATTATTGATACCGCGAGCATGGCATGGTACCCTCAGTGCGTGGATCCTCATACGATAGCTCAATCCATGGCACCGGCACGTCAAATGGGAACATCATGTCGATCATAATGAATGAAAATGTGAATGAAGCCAGGGTACCCGTTGGTGAGGCGGCAATCTTGCGGCTGCCAACGATTGGCTGCAGTGGCTTCTTGTGGGAGCCGTGCGACGCAGACAGCGGTGGCGAGGTAACCAGGCGTGTCGAGGTGGCCGACAATGGAACGGATACCTGTGGTGGCGGTGGACAAGAAGACTTCTGGGAAGAATGTTTCCGCGCCTGTCAAGATAGCTCCGAAGAAGAACTGACCCACTCTAGACGGAAAGCCCCTTTAATATGGACTTTACATAGTAGAGCCCAAGTACACAACGTAACTGGCTTCTAGTTGCACGACAATGCGCAGCCAAACTCAACGGTTCATAAAATTGAAAAGATATTCCTTAGCGGAGTTTTTCTGCGGCTGTGGCGGGACATCTCGCGGATTCACGCGATCTGGTCGCTTCGACGTCGCATTCGGCAACGACGTCAAGAGCGAAGCCCTTAGGACCTTCAAGCTCAACCACGCCCACCATGATGTTGCACCTATGGTCGTCCAAAAGGACATACGACTTCTGGATGTCAACACGATTCACAGCGCTTTGAAAGATCGCGGTATCGCCAAGGGCGACCTGGATTGCATGATCGGTGGGCCTCCTTGCCAAGGGTTCTCCCAACTCCGCAGGAACGAACATCGTGAAGGAGGCGAAATCGTCAAATTCGGCGGATACAGCCAACTTGCGGAAGATCCGCGAAACGATCTGGTACTGCGGTATCTAGAAGTAGCCGAGGCGCTTCACCCCAAGTTCCTTGTCATCGAAAATGTCCCTCAAATGTTGAACCATGGCTTTGATGGTCGCCTCGGCAAGCTGTCCGAGATAGTCATCAGAATGCTCGAAAGGGACTTGGGCTATAAGGTTGAGGTCGCCATCGTGAACTGCGCAGATTATGGGGTTCCGCAATTACGTGAGCGCGCCGTCTTCATCGCCAGCTCGATCGGTCTTGCATCGTTCCCTAAAGCAAGCCATACCGATCCAACGAATGACAAGCTCATCAAGGCCGGATGCAAGCCTTGGGTAACTGTAGCGGAGGCCATTGGCGATTTACCCACGCCTCCACTGGGCGAAGACGATCTGGGTGGCGGCAGTCTCGAGCTGTATCGCAATGATTACAGCGAGTATGCCGGCTCGATGCGGAGCCGTGAATCTTTCCCCTTTAACCACGTAACGCGTTCGTACAAGAAGTCAGTTCTCGACATCGTCAAGGAGATGCGGCCTGGCCAAACTTGGGACACCGAGAGCCAACGCATGCGCATCAAGTATTCAAGAACTATTTCACGCTATGCAAAGATGAAAGGGATGACGGCTGAGCACGCACGCGCCGATCTTGAGCGCTCAGGAACCATCAATCCGGCGTTCTTCCGCGATTACTATTGGAGCGCCTATACCCGCTTGGCGCTCGAGTCTCCTTCTCTGACGATTACGGCTAACGCGAACTTCCTCGGCTCCGGACGTTTCTCACACCCCACAGAGCTTCGTGGTATCACCATGCGAGAAGCGGCGCGTTTGCAGTCCTTCGATGATGACTTCCGGTTTGTTACATCCAAGACGAACGACAGTGACACCACGCACATGGGTATCGGGATGGATATGATCGGTGAGGCGGTACCGCCTAATCTGTCACAAGCCATCGCCAGCCACTTGGCGACACAGCTCGACGCAGGTGGTGGCTGCAAGCGAAAGAACAAGGAAAAGAGACTAATTCCCGGCGGGTTGGCGCCAGAAAGTCCCACGTAAAATAACCCTGACCAAACACGGAGAACTGAATGTCTGCCCTAAATGATAATGCGGTTGAACTTTCGAAACTCGCTCTGAAGGACATGCTTGTCGAACATGGCCACGACTATAAATTTCCTGCGGACGTGATTTGGAAAAGCCTACCCATAGGCACGTCGGTTCCCAGCACCTCAAGGCCCCACCTGCCAGGAATACTTGTAAAGGAGCGCTTCTTGGCGGCGACGGGCGCATACACCAAAGCCCGCTCTAAAAAACGTGCTGGCAATATGACGAAGGAGTATTGCTTCGGCCCGATGCTGGTTCCCAAGACGACAGTTCCAACAACAATGGCATCTGTAGGCTCATTGGTTGGTAAAACTGCAAGCGAGTCCCTCGTGAGCATGCAAACCGCAATGGAAGCTGATGGATACGTCATCAAAGTCGGCGAACTTGCAAACTTCCTCTTGGCAATGGCTGCCAGCCAATTTGTAATTCTCTCCGGCATATCTGGCACTGGCAAGAGCTTACTGCCTCGTAAATTCGCCCAACATACCAAGTCACTTTTCCGTTCAATTCCAGTGCAATCGCAATGGTCCGACAATAGTGATCTGTTCGGCTTCGTGCCGACACTTTCACCTGACGGATATATCGAGGGCAAGCTGATCGGCAGTTTCCGCGACGCCACAGCAAATAAGCAAGAGCTTGTTGTTGTCATGCTCGATGAGATCAACCTCGCTCCGGTAGAGCACTATTTTGGGGACTTCCTGAGCGTGGCTGAAACGCGCCGACGCAACGGTACCGAGATTAGTTCCGACAAGCTTCCTATTGACCTCCCAGCGGCTCCCCGCGGTGGGCTCGTTGACCCGCAAGCAGAGCTTCGGGATATGAGACTTCCGTCAAATCTACGTATCGTTGGAACTGCCAATATGGACGAAACTACGCACGTCTTCAGCCCCAAAGTTATAGATCGGGCGTTCATCATCGAGTTCGGTGAGCCCGACCTCACATCTTTCACTTCTGGCTCCGCATCAACGGCCGAAACCTTCGGCGCGTTGGCGAAACTGATCATCGATCCATCCAACGCCATTTCCGTATTAGAAGCCCGTGCGGAAAGTCAGGAACTCTTCGATCATATCGCTCACGTCTTAAGCGAAATCCAAGGCATTCTTAGCCCCGCAGGGATCAAGGTTGGCTACCGAACTCGTGACGCAATCCTCATGTACTTGCATTTCTGGAGCCGTTTCGAACTAGCCCCGGTGCTCCCCGGCTACGAGGCTTTGGACTTCTGTATTTTGCAAAAGATTCTGCCGAAGGTCTCAGGTAGCGGAGAGGCTTTGTCCCAAGCGTTACAGAGCTTGGCTGACTGGTTTAAGGCCCGAGCCGACGCACCAGCTCCTGCCACGAACATCGAACTCCAGTTCGCAGGGCCGCTTGAGCGGAGCCACCAAAAGGTCGAGCGGATGATCAAACTTCTCGAGCGCGACGGCTCAACGCAGCACTGGGGCGCCTAAGTGGCACCATTATTGTTCCAAGCCTCTGGGGACGGGTGGTCATTGGAAATCTTTGGGGAGCTGCCCCCGCTACCACCGTTTCTACCGAATGCACCCGAGGCGTCGATTCAGGCCCATGGCATCAACTCGATGTGCCGGCACGACGCCGCAACCGGCCAATTGGTTTCGGTAGTGTCTGGCGAGCCGATACAGCCTCTCTTTTTTGAGGCGGTTACCTACGATATCTACTTCGATAAATGTGACCCGTCAGCGACTCTGACGCTTCCGTCCGGGGGCAAAGCCGGAAGGCTTCAAAAAGGCTCCGAGCACTACTCCTTGAACTTTGGCAACAACGTCGGCTACGCGGAGTTGTCCATTGCCACGGCAAACGGCTTGTCTACCATTTGCATTGAAGTTTTTTCCCGAAAAGTCGACTATCGGACTGACTATGTAGCCATGCGTGAAGAAGTCTCGGCGATACTCCGCAACTTTGCAATGTCAGCTAGCCCAAAGACATTCGCGCTTTCAGCACCCGCTAAGAATCATGCGCCTACGATGATTGAATGGTTCGCCCTCGTACAACACCATTTTGACGTGTTCATCAAGCTCGCCATTGGTATCTCCAAGGCCCCGCATAGCAGCCTCGTGAAGAATTCGGTTGTCGTAGCGACGGAACGTGCACGACGGGTGTCTCGGCAAACTATTAGCCGGGCACTTCGACGGGTGAACGGCGGAGCAGTCATACCCTACCTCGGAGTCGCCCTGCCAAAGAATATCCGCGAAAGCATCTCCACCCTCTCCCTCGATACGCCCGAAAATCGTTACTTCAAAGCCTTAATAAAGGTGACCTACCAAAATGTCAGATCGCTTTCGCGTGTCTGTGACTCCGGCGGCGAAGACGCCAACCGAAAATCGGAACGCGATTTTTTTGATACAATCCGCCCTGCGTTGAAGGGTATGGAGCGTCAGCTTGAAGCGGTCTTGCGTAGCCCATTTCTGGAACAAGTCTCCGAGGCGACGACGGGATGCCCCAACTCGATGGTGTTCTCCAAACACCCGCTGTATTCGCGATTTGACAGGCTTTGTCGTTTGCTTAACGGCGGCCTTTCGTTTACGGGTGACATAGTCCCCATCGGCATGAAGGAGACCTGGCTATTATATGAGTACTGGTGCTTTTTGAAGATCGTCGAGCTGCTTCAAGGAAGATTCGATCTGGAGGAGCAATCCATGGTGAAGTTTAAGCGAGGGCGCATAGCTGTAACCCTATCCAAGGGCAAGCAAGCAGCCGTTCGATTCGTCCACAAGTCGACCGGCAAACCACTCTGCGTAATTTACAATCGTCTTTTCAACCAGCTTCCAACCACCGCACAAAAGCCAGACAACGTGATCCAGTTTTCCAGCAACGACAAACTCTATATTTTCGACGCAAAATATAGAATCCAATTCGACGCGACTTACATCGACTACTACGGCGGCCCTGGCCCCACGACGGAAGATGTGAACACAATGCATCGATATCGTGATGCGATCGCTATTCCCCATCAAACGAGACCACAGGAGTATGAACAAGATGTCGTCTCTGGGGCCGTCGTACTCTTCCCGTACACATGTGAGGCGGCATACCGCTCGCACAAGTTCTATAAAAGCATCGGTCAGGTCGAAATTGGCGGCCTACCATTCCTGCCAGGCGCAACAACTCTTGTTGCGGAGAAAATTGCTACGTTGCTGGCAAGCGAGTACCCAGACCCAGATATTGCACTCGACAGCTACAACTTAACTGTAACCAACGCAAGAAGAGATACCAGATGAGCCCATCAGATTCGGTGGAGGATTCTGGATTGGTTCGGACAATATTTGGGTAGCCGGATTTTGCTGCTAAGCGTTGATGGCAGACCCAGCAACCAAAAGCATGGGGTTGCTTCCAAAAAGAAGGCTCATTGATCCGCCCGGCTCTTGGTCAAGCGGCTGTGCACCAGTTTAAGCGACCTGGCGTACTTTTTCCGCGCAGGGTTGCGCTGGGGCTTTTCCTTGTCGAGACCGGCGATGACAGCAGTAGCATCAGGCATGTGGTGAGAGGATACCGGATATGCCGCCGGACGTCTACCTCGCTGGATTTGCGTTATTGCCAGATGATGCCGAAAATCGCCAGATGGACGCTTCCGATTTGGACCTAAGCCGGCGGGGTCATCGATGCCTCTATTGCCTTCGACGACTTTAGTTTGTTTGTCAATAGTTCATGCTTGGCGGGTATTGCGTTTGAGATAAACTTGAGCAATGATTCCACAAATTACCTGGAGACGACATGGAAGCCCCCGCCTTTGACGCCCCGCACGTTAGCCCATGGCGCTGGTATTTGCTCGTCATCTTTAATCGCTATGCACAGTTTTCAGGGCGGGCGCGGCGTGCCGAGTATTGGTGGTTCAACCTGTTCAACATGCTTATTCAGGTAGCCTTGGCCGCGCCTTTCTGGGTCAAGCTTGGCGGGATGCCACACTCTCCAGCAACGGCTGCCGCAGACGGCTGGGTGTTATTGTGGGTCGCGCCCCAATACATCTACAGTCTGGCGGTTTTTGTTCCGTCCCTGGCGGTCACTGTGCGCAGACTTCATGATATCGGGCGCAGTGGCTGGTGGCTTGCGTTCAGCCTGGTGCCACTGGTTGGGCCGATTACCATCTTTGTTTTTTCGATTCTTGGTAGTCAAGACGGCATGAATGAGTATGGTCCAGATCCACTACAAAGCGATTAGCCAGACAGTACGGTGACCGTAGGATCGATGTTGGCGGAGATGCCCAAGCCAAGGGTCTACCTACTAACCGCGCAGCCTGGTCTTGCTCGGTATTGCGATACTTGGCGATGGCGGCTTGCGGAGAGCCAACAGGTTTGCCCGAAGCAAGCTCATATCGGACTCGGCAAGAGCGCCATTCTTGACGAAACGGGCTAGTTGATCCATTGGATCCTCCTGCGGCAAGGCGGCTTTGGGTGGCCAGTTTTCGGTGCGCACAGGTTTACCAGTGCGGGCTGACATTCGCAGTGTTTTGCCACCACCATCGCTGCGGGTGTGTGGATCCACGCCATGTTCAACCAGCCATGTCCAGCCGTATACGAGGGCATTTATTTTGGCAATGATTTCTTCCTTGTCACGCCTAACCCAGTCATCCCCATTGCGCTTGAGTACGCTAAAACCACCCACCAGCACATGAAACAGTGTTTGCCCCATACTATCCTTGACGGTAAGGTCAAGATCTGTGACTTTGGCCAATGACTCAAGCCCACGCCATTGCCCACGCGCAGTCATGGCGTGGACTAAGGGGATAACTTTGGGGCCAGCCCAATGACGCGTGTTACTCACCATGGGTATGGGCGTGGTGGCATCAAGGCCGGCAAGAAGATGAGCGTCAAGGTCGGTACTCATTCCAATCAGGTTGGAGAAGCGCTCCAGGCGTTGCTCCAAGGTCAATCCTCGCAACGGGTTGCCGACGAGAAGCCTGGCTACGGCCTGTGGACGTAAAGGCGGGCCTGGGTCTTTTTGCTTGTTGCCACAAAGATGACGCTCAAGGAAACTTCTGTCTTGAAACTTGGCGTTTTCGTTTTGCTGGTTTGTGCACAGCACCCAGGCCGGCAAGTCTGGCCAGCGAACGAGCAACGCCTCAAGGGCACGGTCGCGTCCGGCATGGATTGCTGCCGACTCAGCAGTGGAGTCGGTACCCAATAGCCGCATCAGGGCGCGCTCGCGCCAAAAAACCGATTCCCACAATTGTTCGTTTGCGAGCAGCGGTGGAAGATCGGTGCGCGCAAGACAGGCCGCTAGCGATGTTGCCGCAGCTGGATTATCAAGTATGCCGGCCAACGCCCGCAGCGCCCACAATGCCGGACCTGGCGCGATGACGGTGCCAAAGTTTGAATCAGCCAGGGCTTTGTCTGCTTTCTTGAAACGCCCGCTCTCTTTTTCCGCGTGGCGGCCAATGAACGGAGACATGTACTGCCACCATCCAGACTGTTGCTGGTAGTATTTGGTGTGTGTTTTAGCGATCGGGTCTGGAAGTGCCGGCTTGAGCATGCGTCCATTCTAGCACGCGTTTGGTAAACTTAGAGTCTAGCCAAAGCTGTGGCGGGTGTGGGGCGGCTTGCGTGAAGGGGGTGTGGTTGCGGTTGGTATTGTCGATGGGTCTGGCCATTCGATTGGCAAGCCCGTACGACGATGTTCGTCCAGCACGACACTCAAAGAGCAACTATGTACATCCATGGATGCGCGCTCAAGGGTGGACATGAAGCCTGCGGCATCAAGGTTTCTGTCAGCCAAGGTACGCAACAAACGCGTGATCTTGGCCTGATCATCAAGCTGACTCAAGACCACCTGCTTTTCATTTCGCCAGTTTACAAGGCGGCGGCGCACTGCGTCATAAGTCCACAAACCATGTTTGGCGACCCATTGGCCATCAAGCATGGATGGAGTTAGAGCGGGGCTACCTGAACGGTGTTTGCCAGAGCCGCCAGTGCCACCTTCGTCCTCATCGTCTGTCTTGTCCTCATCAGCGGCACTGTCGCTGGCATGGCAAGAGTCAAGTGGACTCTTGCTCGATGGGAAGCGAAATGTGAACCAGTCTAGAGCTGGGGTGAGGTCTAGTTTCGACATAGGGCCGCTCGGTAACCCGCGCTACGATAGCGCGCGTTTTGGGTACGCGCCAGCCTTACCATATCTGTGGCAGTTACGGGGCGGAGTGGCGGCGACCCGCTGGGGATGCCTGGGCGGCTTTAGTGGCTGACTGACACGACTCCAGGCGCAGAGCATCCAGCACAGCTTGCGGGGCACCAGCAAAATCCGCTACACGGTAACGGCTCGTAGCGTACCAATGGTCTGAAGACGGATGGCCGTGGATATTCATGGAATGAATGTACATGGCTCTTGCATATTCAGAAAAACCCATGGACGATGGTATCTTGCCAGGCTCAGGACCGAACGAGGCGTCGCGAATGGAGCATGAGTAATCTTGCACCTTACGGTGGTTAACTCGTAAGGCATCGTACACCTCACGGGTTATGACATCGTTACCAGAGAACACTGTGGTACGACGTGGCGACCCATCAGGACGGCCGGTATAGTGGTAAATGTAGATGCAATCCTGGCGCGGCAAGCCGCCATTCCAGATGATCTTGCGGGTGGAGCTGCTCTTGACTTCGATTGCCAGAAAGCGTCCGGCATACTGGATAACAAACTCCGGCCACTTTTGTGTCCCAAATGGGTGTTTGATCAAATATGGCGGTGGCGGATCGGCTACCATCTCAGGGTCAAGATCGGCCGACAGCTTGCGCAATGCCGCGGCTGAATATGGATAGTCCTTGCGAAGGGCTTTCTGACTGGTATAAAAATCAATCCCCAATGCGTCTTTGATGACATCCAGAGTGACGACTTCTAGTCCGATGCCAGAACCACTAGACGGAACATTGATTTGGCGCACGCTCTCAAGCGCGTTGAGCAAGGCGCTGTAGAACTCGGATCCGTTGGCGGCTCGGCTCATAATACCATCCAGTAAGATACAAACATGAATGTATTTTACACAACTAATGACGAAGTGGCTACCATGATTTGTCAAAGTGGCCACGTGCGACGCAAATGACAACGGCGAGTGTCATAACTTGTGTTCGTATGCGTGAACCAGATCGGCCTTGCCAAAGCCTGGGGTTCCGGTGTTATGGTGCGATAAAGCGGTATAGTCTATCGAACGCAACCGCTTGAGGGCTTTCGAAGAAGCGGCCTTGATGAAAATCCACTGGCGACGACGATCCAGATCGGTACGGGTAGATGGTGGGTGGAGAACTGAAAAATCACCGTAGCCTTGGCGCAAGACTGCGAAATCCCAAGGGTAGTCGAAGTACTTGATGGCCTGGTCGGTACAGTTGTATTGCCAGGCCGTGAAATCCGGATGACTGATGCGAGGCGGGCCGGCCAGGCGCAAGTCAGCGCCAGGCAAATGCTGTGGAGACCACGTCGTCCAGACCTGGAAGCAACAGCGCAGCCGGTAAGGCTTACCAAGGAACAAGAAAGAATCGTGCGGGAGTGAAATATCGAGCAGCAAACGTGCAGATTTGTCGATACGCTTTTGGGCAGACCATTTGCGCAACTGCAAAGGGACGATGAACCCAACCATACCAGCGTGGGCAAGGGCACGGTTGATGAAAGCGGTGGCCAATGAGGCTTTGCGCCCAAATGGCGGGTTGCCGATTACCAGGAGGCCGCGGGTTTTTGGACGTCTACGGGGTAGTTTATCCAGCAGATAATCATGCTGATGGATGTCTGGGTGTTGTGGGTGGATATCGCCGCCCCAGACATGCTGCCCACGGCTGGCAAGCAAATCCACGAATACACCAGAGCCCGCTGCAGGCTCGATCCACAATGTATTGAGCAAGTCCATAGGCTGGGAGACATTACCAAGGACATCCATGAAAACGTCCAGGCACCGTGCAGCCACCACAGGAGTGGTAAAATACTGGTCGGTGATAGCGGCAAGGGCTCGATCCATGGGCACAGTTTACCTGAACTGGCCGGTCGGCTCCAGAGCCTTGGGGGTGGCCTTTGGCAGGCCGGCAGGTGGCAGTGGGAACCTCATGCGGCAGGCGCTTGTCTGCCAAGGCGGGCAAAGACCGCAGAAGGGGCGCTCTTATGCAGGTTCTTGCCCTTACGTCCCGAGGCGCGTGGCCCCCAATGGTCGAGCCATATTTGCGGCTTGACAACATGGGTGGCACCTGAAGGAACGACCAAGGTGACGGCGCAGTCACGTGGCAAGGCTATGAAATCATTTACGCTTTCACCCGGGCGCAGGCCAATCAAGCCGACCCCCTTGCCACGCGGCAAAACCTTGACATCAGCCAGAGCGAAAGATACGGCACGGCCACTGGAGGCCAGGACAACCACCGCTGCGTCTGGCGGCAAATCTGTTAGCGGTTGCGGTGGCAACGGCAGGGAACCTGGTAGCAATACCAACAGCTCCTTGCCGGCGCGAGCGCGACCAATCCAGCTCGACGCAGTCAGGATAAAGCCAAAGCCAGTGGACGAGACAAGCAACAAGCGGGTGGCGGGGGCTGCGATTGCGCCTTCCAGCATGGCGCTGCCGCGTGGATCCAGCCACTGTGTCAAAGGCGCGTCGCCATCGCGCGTTGGCAGGTCTGCCAAGTGGATGCTATAGCCGCGGCCCTGGGCGTCCATGAGTAACAGATGGTTGTTGCGGTCGCCGAAGAACACCCGACGAACAGTGTCGCCGGTGCGGGTTTTGAAAAAGCCAGGAGCCATGGCATCTTCCAGCGCCCGGGCTGGGCGCCAGGCTATCCAACCACGTTCGGTCAAAGCGACGGCGATAGGCTCTGGAGCCAGGCGGGCAGCAATGGTTTCGGTGCGGGCGATGCGGCGTACTTGGGACGCCTGGTCTGGGTCTATCTTGGTGCGTCTGGCGTCCCCAAACGCCTTGGCATCAGCGGCTATCTCCTTGACTATCTCGCGGCGCAACGCTGGCTCGTTGGCCAGCAGCTTTTCCAGTCTGGTAGCCTCCATAAGCAGGGCAGTACGCTCAGAAGCCAAAGTTGCATACTCGATGCGGCCGAGGGCGCGCAGGCGAATCTCGAGTACGTCTTCGGCTTGCGCCTGACTTAGACCAAAGTGCTCCATCAGATCATCGCGTGGGCTGGCTGATTGACGGATTATGGCAATGGCGCGGTCTAGATCACCCAATATAAGCAAACGTCCATCCAGGAGGTGGAGGCGCCGTCTGGCCATTTCCAGACTATTGCGGGTGCGGGCAGTTACAGTACGCAAACGAAATCCGCACCAAACCAGCAACCATTCCAGGAGGCCACCGCTACGCGGGAGTGCTCCTGGGAAGTTGACATCGGGAGGCACTACGGCAACCAGGTTTGGACTGACTGTGGTTTCAAGGTCTGTATGGGCACACAGGACGGCGGCCAGGGCGTCCGGGTCCATGGTGTGATCACGAGGGGTGATGGCAAGATCAAGGGCGCCGTCGCTTGAGAGGTCCTTGAAGCCGGCAAGGATATCTCCGAAAAGTTTTTTCAAACGCAGCTGTTCTGGGCTCAAGCGGGCGATTGCAGCCTTGCCGCCGCGGGCGGCACGGGGCGCCGGATTGAGCAGCTCACCCAGGCGTTCAAACACTTTTGCTGGCGACACATCAGGCGGCAGCTCTTCAATATGCATGATCCAGCGGTTGCGGGGAAGGCGCTCGATACGCCAGCACGAGCGCACGCGCAAAGTACCGCGGCCAGTTTCATAGACTTTACGGATATCCTCTGGAGAAGATATAAGACGACCGCCGGTTGGGAAGTCGGGTCCTGGCATGATTTCCAGCAACTTGTCCAGGCTGGTATTGGGCTTGACCAACAATAGCTGAACGGCTGCGGCAAGTTCGGTGAGGTTATGGGGAAGGAATGTTGAGGCCATGCCAACGGCGACGCCGGGGGTGGCATTGAGCAGTAAAAACGGCAGGCGTGCTGGCAGTAATGCTGGTTCGGTGGTGGTGCCATCGTAGTTTTGCACAACTGGAACCGAACAGGTTTCAGCGTCAAGTGTGGCATCTGGTCGGCCGAGCTCGGAAAGCAAGGCTTGGGCCAGTGGCGTCAAACGGGCCTCGGTGTAGCGCATGGCAGCATAGCTGCGCGGATCTACTACGTCGCCAAAGTTGCCTTCGCCATGCACCAATGGATAACGCATTTTGAAAGGCTGGCTCATCAGCACCATCGATTCGTAAACAGAAGAATCGCCATGTGGATGGAACTTGCCAAGCACCGTGCCAACTACGCGGGCACATTTTTGTGGCTTGGCCGGGGCTGCCAGACGTAACTGGTGCATGGCGAACAAGATGCGGCGCTGTACCGGCTTTAGGCCATCTTCGGAGGCCGGGATGGCGCGCCCCAGAGCGACACTCATGGCATAAGACAAGTAAGCCGAACGGCTATAACCGGCGACGTCGGCGTCGGTCTCACGGGCGGCTGTACGATTGACCTGGAGAGGTGGGGCGGAGCGTTTTGCGGCCATTCGGCAACTTATCCGGTAAAGGGGGGCATGATAGCGCTGAACGCAGCGAGTGTCGAGGCGCTGGAAATCAGTCGGCCGATATCAGTAGCTGGTCTTGGGGCAACTCTGACAGGAAACGTGAGGGGGCATTCTCATGGCGCTGACCAAACAACAAGCGTGAGGCTGCGCAGGTAAGCGTCAGGTGACGCTGGGCACGGGTGATGCCAACGTATGCCAGACGGCGCTCTTCTTCCAGGGCAGCGCCAGCGCCTTCGCGCAAAGCGCGTGCTGATGGCAACATCCCATCTTCCCACCCACCGATGAATACATGCGGGAACTCCAACCCCTTGGACGAGTGAAGCGTCATTAGCTCAACGCATATCTTGGGGGCGCGACTTGGTGCGGCTTCGGATGCTTCCAGCGCCACATGGGTCAAAAAAGCGGTCAAATCAGGAGCCGGTGCGCCGTGCGGTTGATTGGCAGCAACAAAGCGCCTGGCCACGGAAACAAGTTCGCCAAGATTGGCCACACGGTCAACGCCGCGGGTGTTCTCATTATACTTGGCGTGGAATGTTTCGAGCCCGGTGACCCTTAAGGCAGCCAATACAACCTCAGGGAGCGGGCGGGTCTTGGCGAGTGCCACAAGAGCATCCAGGGCCTTCAGCCAGGCGCACACGGCTGTGGTTGCCCGTGTAGGCAAGCGGTTGGCAGTAACAGCAAGTCTTGCGGCTGCCACTTGGGATATCCTGGATTCAGCGGCAAGGCGCGTGATCGTCTCCAGGGTCTTGGCACCGATACCGCGAGCCGGGGCACAAATAGCACGTTCAAAGGCGCAATCATCGCGCTCGGACACTGCCAGACGCAACCAGGCCATGGCATCCTTGATCTCGGCGCGCTCAAAAAAACGCACGCCACCGGTCAGGCGATAAGGCAGACCCGCAGCAAGCAAGGCCTCTTCAAAAGGGCGCGATTGCGCATTAACACGATACAGGATTACAAAGTCAGATGGGCTGGCGCCGGCTTCCAGGCCGGAACGGATACTGTCAACAACTGCCTGGGCCTCATCGCCTTCAGTTGGAAGAGCCATTACACGGATTTTTTCGACATCGCCCCTGGCTGTCCAAAGACGCTTTGGAAGCTGGCTTTGGTTATGACCAATCAGGGCGTTGGCCGAGGCCAGGATTGCCGGAAATGAGCGATAGTTTTGTTCCAGGCGCATGAGGGCGGTGCCTGGGAACTCATTTAGAAAACGGTGCATGTTGTGCGGACGCGCGCCACGCCAGCCATAAATCGACTGACTATCATCACCCACAGCAAAAACTTTTCCAGAAGAACCTGTCAGGCGAACCAGTATCTCATACTGGACAAGGTTGGTATCCTGAAACTCATCCACCAGGATATGCCCAAAGCAACTTTGACAAGCCGCGGCAACGGTTGGATCGCGGGCCAGCAAGTTGCGCAAGTTGAGCAGCAAACCACCAAAATCAAGTGAACCACTGCGGGCAAGACGAGCCTCGTATTGTGCGTATATCGATGGGAAATCACGTTCTTCCTGAGAGGCTACCTTGGCCTGACTTGGAGCGAGGCCATCATCCTTGGCGCGGGATATCCAGGTTGCTACACGATGAGGATCTGTGGTTTTTGTATCTTTGCCCATATCAACCAGGATGCGACGAGTAAGGCGCACGGCGTCATCGGCGTCCAGAATGGTAAAGGTCGACGCAAGACCTGCCGCAAGATGGTGTTTGCGCAACAGGCGATTGGCGATGCCATGGAAGGTTCCAAGCCACGCCAGACTCCAGGCGGACCCCGAGACCATGGCGTGTAGGCGTTGGCGCATCTCATTGGCTGCCTTGTTGGTGAAGGTCAAAGCCAGCATGGAATGCGGGGGGACGCTAGCGCACGCGTGTAACCAGGCCATACGATGAATCAGGACGCGGGTCTTGCCGGATCCTGCGCCGGCCAAGACCAGGATATTACCATCTGGCGCTGTTACGGCGGCATTTTGGTCTGGATTGAGGCCTGCAAGAATAGAAGATGTCGATGTGGAGTCTTGCATGATCAGGCGGATTCCTGGCAATAAAGATGGTAAAGTGAGCAGCAGTCGAACAATGGTGGCTGCCCATACTAGCACAGGGCACGCTGTGACGCAGCATGGTCATCTGCCTGCCACGTGTTCTTTGGACAATATTGGTAACTAGAGCCTGGTCACTTATTAGCAAGCGACCAAGCAAAGCGTGCGTGACGGCTAGCAGTACACGGATCAGGTATCTCAAGCTTGAGCAACTTGCCCGCGTGGCGGCACGGAAAGCAGCCTCTTGGTGGCACGCCGTCGGAAGTTTACAGTGCTGTAACGGTTGTTATGCAAGTTCACAGGCAGGACTGCCTTGGGCAGGAGCCAGGCGAAGATCGAGGGTAGGCGTGAATAGCTAAAGCCGTGGCGAATACGTCTATAGATCAAGATCGGCCGAGGCTCCTTCCACTTCCATCCATGCGCGGCGTGCCTCGGCGTTGTGTTTGCCCATCATCATGTCAAACGAGGCCGCTACTGCTGCGGCATCCTTGATCGTCAAGCGGATGACGTGGCGGTGTTCTGGATTCAAGGTGGTCTCGCGCAGTTGGGGCGGGTTCATTTCTCCCAAGCCCTTGAAGCGCTGAACCACGCCAGTGACGCCGCGTGCCGACAGGCTCTTGTTGATCGAAGTCAGGTCAGAGTCAGTCAAGGCATAGTGGCGCACGAAACGCTCCTTGGATCCGCGTGGAGCAGGAGCATCTATCCGATACAGCGGGGGGCGTGCGATATAGATGTGACCAGCGGCCACCAAGGCCGGAAAATGACGCAAGAACAAGGTTACCAACAAAGTCTGGATATGATAACCATCCACATCGGCGTCGGCCAGAATAAGGATGTGATGGTAACGCAGGCGCGACAAGTCGCCTTCGGCAACGCTTGCGTGGGGGCGTACGCCGATGGCTACCGAGATATCGGATGGTTCTGAATGAGCCATCATCTCTTGTATGTCGAGCTCCCAGGTATTTACGACCTTGCCACGCAACGGAAGCAAAGCTTGACGCTCACGATTGCGCCCCTGGCGTACGGAGCCAGCGGCGGAGTCGCCTTCAACCAGGAACAACTCACACAAGGACGGGTCGTCACTATCGCAATCCACAAGTTTGCCAGGCAAGACTGCCGTGGTATTGATGGTACGCCTCTCAACGGCGTGATTGGACTTGCTACGCCGTTGAGCCTCGGCTACGACCATCTCACCAATAGCAGTTACGGCGTGTGGATACTCATTGAGCCACAGCCTGAAGGCATCCCCTACCAGGCGCTCGACCAGATCGCGGCCGTGACGTGAAGTCATTTTGTCTTTGGTTTGGCCGTGAAAGGCGGGATCACGCATGCGAACCGACACAATGAATGAGGCACGAGCCCACAGGTCTTCTGGCTCTACTTTGAGCTTGGGCGGGATCAAGTTGCCGCGGTCAAGACTCTCCAACAAGGCTGCGTAAAGGCCGGCGCGCAAGCCAGCCTCGTGTTGACCTCCTGCGCGAGTTGGAATGAGATTGACGAAGCTTTCGCGGACAGCCCGCCCTTGGCCTCTGAAGCCAAGGCAAAGAGCCACCCCCTCATCAGCAAGTAGCGACCCTTCGTCAGCTTGCAAAGTATGGTCAACCTCAAAGCATGGGGCAACCGGGGTTTCTTGGTCTGGAGGTGGTGGTGGAGCTGTGGCGCCAGCAGCAAATAACGCAAGTTGCGGCCATGCCGAGTCTGGAATCCCCATCTCACTTGACAAAAAGCCGCGAAAACCTTCGTGGAAGCACCATTTTTGCGTAGATTTCCCAGGTGCGTTCCACACCACCGTGGTGCCTGGCATCAATACTGCCTTGGTACGCAACAAGTGCTCCAGGGAGGCCACATCCAGCGGACCTTCGAAGTATGCCTGATCAGGCCATGCGCGTATCCTGGTGCCATGTCTTGCCTCTTGCCCGGCAGGCAGACGAGTCTTGCGCAATGGCGTTGTCTTGACGCCTGCGGCAAATCCCATCTGGTATTCGTAACCAGCGCGCCAAACGGTTACATCCATGCGCGAGGACAAGGCGTTGGTCACCGAAACGCCGACTCCATGCAGCCCTCCAGATGTCTTGTAGGCGCTGGTTTTGCTATTATCGAACTTGCCGCCCGAGTGCAGCACGGTGAATACAACTTCGATGGTTGAGATGTGTTCGGTTGGGTGCATCCCTGGCGGGATGCCGCGGCCGTCGTCTACGACCTCCAGAGAACCATCTTCATGGAGTGTAACCTCAATGGTGGTGGCGGCGCCTGCGAGGACTTCATCTTGTGCGTTATCGATGATTTCGCCGAGCATGTGATTGGGGGCGGCGATATCGGTGTACATTCCGGGGCGGCGGCGTACCGGCTCCAGCCCTTTGAGGACACCTATTCGACTCTCGTCGTAAACTGGTTTCATCTTGTCGGCCACGCATGACTCCACGGCACTTGGCGAGACGGCACCATACTCGATATGGATGACGATGTCGAGAAGAGACAGCGATAATTATGAGCCTCATTGGCAAACACGGCTGTGCGGTACCTGGACAGCAAAACAGGCAGGCTTGCCGGTAGCTGCTGGCACACGCAATATGGGCGGCTGCGAAAGTGCTTGAATGTGGAGGCGGTGGCGCGATACAATGACGATGGCGATACCAGGAGATGAACCCGTGAACCCCAATACCGCAACGAGTCAAAGAGTTCCATTTTGTGACACTGCCGGCAAGGATCCAACGACATTGCTGACACTGGTCAGGCAAGTGGCGCTGGTGCCCAGTCGCGCCGAAAGCAACTCGATGAGTGCGGTGGACGCATGGCTTAGCGGAGAATCCGCCAACCAGGGGGCAACAGAAGAGCAAGAAGGACGCGACGAAGCGGAAACGCCGGTGGCACAAGTTGAGGCGGAACCACGTGCGGTTGTTGACTTCCCAAACATGCGGCTGGGGCGGCGGCGGTTCTTGGCACAAGTGGTGCGGGGCGGAACTCGGATGGTACTCGAGCCGATGCCCCAATATCTTGAACCATTTGTCTTTTGTGCCAACCACGCGCAGATATTGGGGCGAGCGGTGGGTGCGGTTGTAGCTCCAATCACACTAGCTGTGATTGTATGGCACCTGGTTCCTGGCTGGCACGACTATTTCCCCGTGAGTACGCTATTCGGCTTGACGTTCCTGGGCGGCCTTAGCGCGATATTCGGATTTTTCATGCCAACCGGACTAGTGGCTGCAAGGGCTGCGTGGCGCGCAACCAAGAAAGGGGTCTTGGCTATGGCTGTAAAAGGAACATGACCATAAATACAGGCGACACGGCGGCTGGCGAGCAGTGGCTAAAGATCCAGATGAGTCCCGATATTACCGACGGGGTTGTGCTTGGGATCACCTGGCGAGCTGTTAGTCTGGAAAGGGCGGATGGGCGTCGTTACGAAACATGCGCAGCAAGCACGCGGATTGAGGTCAAGGACGAGGATGGCTGTACGTGGATCCGCGATACGCAAGCAAACCGCTTGGGACTTGCCAACTTGCTGGATACGTTACGCCGCTTGCGGGGTGAGATCGCGCAGCAGCTGACACCTGACAATGCGAACAGTTTCCTTGGACAGCTTGGACACGACAAGCGGACACGACATTTTGTTGACGAGTGACGATTTGTAACGGGAAATGATAGCCATCCTGACAGACGTCTGGCTGCCAGAAAGTCATGCTACTTGACATTCTTGGAACGTTCGTTACGTAACCATTGGACACACTTTTAGTTAAACGCATCACGCTATTGCTATTTGCTTGGGTTATGGGTAGCGTTATTAGAGCACCCTAAATTAACTTCGGAGAAACACATGAAACTGCTTCGCCTCGTCTTGTTAAGCGCTGCTATTGCCTTGGCTTCCATGTCCGCGCAAGCCAGCACCAGCACCAGCACCATGCCGGTTAAAGTTGTTATCCAAAAGGCATGCGATGTAACCGCAACACCACCAACGACACTGGACTTTGGTACCCAAGGGCCACTGATTGCAAACGTTGACCAGACATCGACCATTACGGTCGTATGTACGCCAACTACTGCCTACAATATCGGGCTGGACGGTGGCGCGAGCGCCAGTACGAGCGCACGCACGATGGTGCTTGGCAGTAACACGGTTGGTTACCAGCTCTACTCTGACAGTGCCCGTTCGACGGTATGGGGAAATGTGGTTGGTACGGATACCGTTAGCGGTAGCGGTAGCGGTGTCAATCAGCCCTACACTGTGTATGGGCGCATTCCGCCACAGGCGACTCCGGTGGCTGGTACCTACAGTGACACCATTGGCGTTACGGTCACTTATTAAGTGGCTGTAGTTTTCAAGATACAACCGTTACAGCACATCGTGACGACCATGGTATAACGTGTCAGTTGTTTCACGCAGAAGGCGGGAGGAACACGTGGGAAGTTTCTTGAAAGTGTGGCGCGGGCGAGCCTTCGGGCTCGCCCTTGTTTTTATCCTGGGTCTGACCTGTGCGAGCGGGGTGGCGTTTGGTAGTGGCTTACAGGTTGTCCCAACCGGCGTTACCATTGAAGCCGATCAGCAAGCTGCGGCGCTGTGGCTATCCAATACGGGAGCGGAGCCCATTCATGCGCAGGTAAGATTACTGGAATGGGGCGCGCGGCCGGATAGCCTGGCAAACCCAACAGGGGTCGTGGCTAGCCCTTCCATGCTTACGCTTGCGCCGGGGACAAACCAAATGGTACGGATACTGCGTATCCAGGCGCCGCCGGCGGCAGAACAAGCGGTGCGGTTGTGGGTGGATGAGTTACCAACACAGGCAAGCAAGGGTCTCAATACTAAAGGCGGCATCAAGTACTTGCTAAGGTATTCGATTCCCTTGTTTCTTGACCCCGCCGGGGGCTTGCGGGGAGCCTCCCTACACTGGAGAGCGGGGTCGAGTGGCGGAAGGAGCTTTCTTGAGGTTACCAACAGTGGCGACCAGCACGCACAGCTGGCAGACTTGTCAATGCCTGGAATCAAGCTCCCTGGCCTGATTGGGTATGTGTTGGCCGGGCAGTCGCTGCAGATACCATTGAGCGGCGCTGGAACTGGCGGCCATGGCAAAGTTATGGTCAACGGCATCCCAGGCACTTTTGATGTAACGTTGAACTAAGGTTGGCCTGGGTGAACAGGCATAAGTCGATCGGCTCGAGCTTGAGATGGCTGGGGGCACTGGCGTTGGTATTGGCTGCGGCTGGGTACAGTCAAGCTCAAAGTGTGTGGCCAGAAAGGGTAAAATGGCAAGAGCCTGGTGGAGAAGATCTGTACCTTTCTGTGAATGTCAATGGCAACGCGGCAAAGCTGGTTGCGCACGTAGTCAAAACCGCCAAGGGCTGGTGGATGCAAGCTGACGCTGCGCGTGCTGCGGGGTTGCCGGTAGGAGACAAAACTGGGCCGGTGTGCATCAGCTGTCTGGCCGGGGTTGGCATTATTTACAACGTCCAAGCACAGGACTTAACGGTTACGCTTGGCGATGTGAGCAAGCTTGCCACCACCAAGTTGCGTGGCGCAAGGCCGGCGCGGTTACACACACAAACTGGGCGTGGTATGGTATTTGACTATGACGTTACGGCAACCAGCAGCAACGGGAGAGTCCAGGCGCTTGGGCTGGTTGGTGTGCGGGCGTTCTCCAGCTATGGGACACTGATCAGTACGGCACGTTTTGCCAGTGGTGCTGGCGGGGTGCGGCTTGGTACCACTTTCGCACATGACATGGACGGCACCGATACCACTTGGCGAGTGGGAGACTTTGGCTCTGGCAGCTTACCATGGTCGCGTGCGGTGCGGATGGGCGGATTCCAGATTCAACGTAATTTTGCACTGGATCCCAATCTTATAACGTTTCCACTGCCGGACTTCTACGGCCAGGCGGTATTGCCATCTACACTGGATGTTTATCTTGATGGGTTACATCAGGAAAGTCGGCAGGTTCCAGCAGGGCCATTCAATCTTGCCATACCCGCCATGGGCAACGGGGCAGGTGCGGCCAGGGTGCTTATTACCGATGCTCTGGGGCGGCAACAGGCGGTAATGTTTCCCTATTATACCTCCAATATATTATTGGCACCCGGGCTTACAGATTATTCCTTTGAAGGCGGATTCTTGCGGAAAAACTACGGGCTAAAGTCATTCGACTACTCGGGGACGCCAGTCATTTCTGGCAGCTGGAAGCAAGGGGTAAGCAATAGCCTTACATGGACTGCGCATACGGAGGTCGCGCATGGATTTGTACTAGCTGGAGTCGGAGCCAACGTAGCGATTGGGCGTGCCGGAGTTGGCAACTTTGCCGTAGCCGCAAGCTCTGGAACCGGCAGCGGATGGCTATTGGATGCCGGATATAGCTGGCATGGTAACGCAACGTCGTTTAGCGTTGATCATCAGCAAGCCAGCCGCGGCTATATGGATGTGGCGGACTTTATCCAAGGCCAGCCCATGGTACGACAACAGGATCGGATCAGCGCGGCGCTGGATTTGCGCAACAAGGGCAGCTTCAGCATTGGCTACCTTGCACAGATACTGCCGGACAATCCGCCGTCTCGCTATGTGACGTTTGGGTGGTCGCACGGAATAGGCAAGGTGGCGTCGATCAATGTGGGGCTTAACTATGACCTTGAGAACAACTCTGGCAGCAGCGTATTTGCAAGCTTCTTTACAAGCCTTGGGGGTCATCGCAATGGGTCGATTGAAGTTACCAGACAAGACAGCGCATGGCAAACACAGGCGAATATCGAGAAACCAGCTGACCCCACTGGCGGCTTTGGGTGGTTAGTCAGTGCTGGCAACAATAATGGGGGGCGACTGGAGGGAACCTGGGTCATGCCAAGCTTGCGGTTAACCACTGGATTGTGGAGCAATGCTGGCGGTAACTTTGGCTACGCGGAGGCAGCCGGATCAATGGTACTCATGGACGGGCGGGTGTTTGCGGCGCGGGCGATCGATGGGGCCTTTGCGCTGGTGTCAAGCAATGGCGTGCCAGGGGTTCCGGTGACGCTGGAAAACAGACTACAAGGGAATACCAACTCTGGCGGCTGGCTATTGGTGACACCACTCAACTCCAATCAACTTAACCGGATTGCGCTTGAAACCCTGGGGCTGTCGGCAGACCTTGACTTGACTCAACCAGTACAACAAGTCGTACCGGCCAGTGGGGTTGGGGTAACGGTTAACTTCCCACTGCGGCATGTCAGTTCGGTGATCATCGAGGTGGTTGACTCGCTGGGGACACCATTGCCAGCCGGAACTACGGTGTCGTGGAAAGGGCACCCAGATATGGTTACCGGGTACGGCGGGGAGATTTATCTTGAAAACCCGGGTGTACATGAGGTATTGGTGGCACATGCTGCTAGCGGTGAATGTGAGATCGACTACCATGGTAACGCGAGCAGAGGAATCAGCCGGGATAGCACACCGATTACTTGCAAGGAGATACAACGATGATCAGGCGATGGTTGGGTGCGGTGATGGCATTGACGCTGTGGCCTTGCGCGGGGTTGGCGGCAAGCGTTAGCTGTGTGGCACAGATGACCGATCTGGCCTTTGGCAGCATCAATCCATTGTCAAGCCAAACCGATAGCAGCGCTACGCTAACCTATACTTGCTCCAATACATTTGGCAATACCAGGCACGCCTTGCTGTGTCTTAGCATGGACGCCGGAGCACAAGGTGGCGGGAACACAACGCCCAGACAAATGCAAGACGGGGCAGGGGGTGTTGTTGGATTCCAGGCCTATCAAGACGCCGCACGCTCGCTGGTATGGGGAAACCAGTTTGGGGCACCCGCAGGCCCAGTTACGCTAAGCTTTGATGTGCCAGGAAAGGGGACGTATTCCGGGAGTGTCGCGCTTTACGGACGTGTACTCAACGGGCAAACCAGCGCGATTCCTGGCACCTACCAAAACATGTTCACTGGTGCGCATACTTCCTATACAGTTGCATCAAGCCCCAGCGGCAGTCCGGCCGCGTGCAATGGTGCTATCGCTGGGACGTTTCCGTTCACTGTCTCAGGAACAGTCACAAAGCAGTGTCTGGTAACCGCGCAAACACTGGATTTTGGATCCAAGGGAGTGCTATCCGGCAGCACGAACGCTACCGGCCAGGTTGATGTTACCTGCTCCAGCGGGACACCGTATGCGATTGGTATGGACGCAGGCCTCAATGGCGGCGGTAATATAAATGCCCGCAAGGCAACCCTTGGCAGCAATAGTATTGGCTATCAGATTTACCTTGACTCCGGGCATACCATGGTATGGGGAACCGGATCTGGAACCACCGCTGGAAGCACCGGCACTGGTAGCGATCAGGCTTTTCCAGTCTATGGGCAAATCCCTGCGCAAAGCACTCCTGGGCCTGGAACCTATACCGATACAGTGATAGTTACGGTAACTTATTGACGTGGGCGGGCGACAACGTAGCCGCTGGCGGCAAGATCAGCTATGATTAGAAAAGCCCAACTGTGAGACCACCCATGACCCCTTTGATAGTTACAGTTACAGGGCCTTCCAACTCTGGCAAGACTGTGTTGGCCGGCGACCTGATCAAAGACAGCTTTGAGCCATTGACCAGCTCTACTACACGGCGTAAACGGCGTGGCGAACGGGATGGAACCGACTATCATTTTTTGAGTCACGAAGCTTTCGACAAAATGCTGGCTGAAGACGCGTTTATCGAGCACATTAGCTATGACAACCAAAACTATGGCATCTCCAGCCAAGAGGCATTGCGTGCGTTTGCGATGGGGAAGCCTGCGGTATTGGTGGCAGAGCCACATGGGGTCGAGCAGATTGGACATTATTGCCGTGCGCGAGGGTGGAAAGAGCTGCGGGCGTTTGTCTACAATCCGCCACAAGTGCTGGTTGAGCGCATGTTGGAGCGGGTGGTACATGACCTTGAGGCGGAGAAAAATCCATTGGCCGGTGAAGCTATACAAGCTTGCTTAGCCGAGTTTGCCAAGAAGAGCGATGGACTCTCGCTGTTTGAACGCGCTGTCCAGCGACAAGGCAACCCTGATCTGGCCGAAGCAAGTGGAGCCGAAAAGGAAACTATACGGCGCATTCTGCGCGGAATGGCAGCACAGCTTGGCCTCGATGATGACGGGGAAACCGCCATGATTTTGGACTCTCATGCGCCCAGGATGGGAAAGATGCTGGATTTTGAACAGCGCAGGTGGGTGGGGCGCGCACTGTCTGGCGAAGATGGCTATGACATGATCTTTGATCGCTTTGATAGCAACAATCGCCAAGAAATAGTTGCCAAGGTCATCAATGCCGCCAAGGCCATCATGGTCGCAGCTCCCGATGAGTCAGCAGGCCTGGCAGCGGCGGACTTAGCGCCAGTAGACTTAACAGCGGACTCAACACCGGTGGATTCCGCCAATGGCGGGCGGGCGATTGCTCCAGGGCGGGCGCGGGGGCGCTGAGTGGCACCACCAGAGTTGGTGGAGCCAAACAAGCTGCGGGTGGTTGGTTGGTTAATCGTCAGGCTGTAGCTGCGATAGCGATACCACACAAGCGGGGCAGCCATAACGAACGCGGAGGCAATCAGGCTGTAGCTGCGATAGCGGTATCACACAGGCTGGTCAGCCATAACGAGCGCGGAGGCGGCTGGTTGGGTAATAATCAGGCTGTAGCTGCGATAGCAATACCGCACAGGCTGGTCAGCCATAACGAGCGCAGAGGCGGCTGGTTGGGTAATAATCAGGCTGTAGCTGCGATAGCGCTACCATGCAAACGGGTTAGCCAACGATTCAAGGCGGGGGCGTTCAAGGCGCGCAGGTCAGCGCAAAAGCCATCAAAAGCAGCGGCTAACACAGGTGCCGGGTGGCGGACGTGGAGCAGCTCGCATAAGCGCACATCCATGCTGCGCAACTGCTCCATGATGACGTCGCCGGTCACAAGCTGGCGCAAACGGTGGTTCCAGGCACCAAGCACCAAACCTGGAATGCAGATGCGTAATACGGCAATGGGGGCACGGCCATTGGCGGTGGCATGAGCGAAAGCGGAAGCTGTACGGAACTTGCGTAACCAGACATAACGATCACGCAAGAGAGCGGCCAGCGGACGGGTCGGCGGGGACGTACGGCGCAAGCTGGCAAGGCCAAGGAATGTCAGGATATGAACCAGCCAACCGCCAAAATCAATCTCATACCAGGCATGGGCGAAAAACGCCGAGGATGGGTCGGCGTGATGATTGTTATGGAGCTCTTCGCCGCCCAGCCAACAGCCAAACGGCACAAGATTGGTACTACGGTCAGGGGTGTGATAGCGGCGGTAACCTATCGCATGACCCAAGCCATTGACAACGCCGGCCGCCCAAAAAGGTATCCATGCGGCCACGAGCACGAACGCCAATAAACCAGGCAGACCAAAAAGCGAGACCCAAACGATTGCCTGCACAGCGAGACCTAGGTTAGCGTGTCGACAATAAAAGGCATCCTCAAAGGCACATGGCAACCCTTGCCCATATTGTGCGATGGTATCTGGATTGGATGCCTCCCGGCGATAGAGGATAATACCCTTAAGCAAAACACCCATGGCGCCATATTGTACCGGTGAGTGGGGGTCGCCCGCCACATCACACCTGGCATGATGCTTGCGGTGGACGGCGGCAAACTCGACTGGGTTCATGCCGAGCAAGAACCAGCCAAGGAAACGACACACGCGACGAGCCGGGGATGCCAACTCCAGAGCCCGATGGCTCATGGCGCGATGAAAGTAAACGGTCACCAACAATATCTGAACCTGTGTGACCGACAGCAATAGCACGACCCAGAAAAGCAGGCTTGGGTGGAACATAATGGAAACCAACTCATGAGGAGCTGGTAAGCGTAATCCATTGGTCGATTGTCGTCTACTGCTTTGGCGCGGTGGTAGTACAGGCAATATCAGGGGTTTCTGCGTTGGCGGTTTTTCGACGGACGTGGCTGTGGGGACAGCGCTATGGTATCGGCAAAGCGCAAGGAGACGCGATCGGCGCCAAAGGCTGATTCCAGGTCAACAAGTAATGGCTGGCCTGCGCGCAGATGCGTTTTACGATGAACCCCACAGATCACTTCGCCAGGGGATGCCGGGGACGGCATGATCAAGCCCAGTTGTATCGGGTGGCAGTCAGCGGGTGCGCCCTTGTTGCTGGCAGACGGATTGACGCCATATTTGGAGACGATCTCACCAAGGCGCGGCAACTCATCAATGGTGATGGCTAACCGCACTTGACTGGTAAGCATATCCCTGGTTTGTTCCATGGAGAATATCTGGTCAGCCTTGATGCTGTTGCCTGACTCCCCGTTGCGCCGATCTGGCTCGATTGCTGCTGCTGCCGACAGAAAGACTCCTGGCTTGACCCATGATGCCACCGGTTCAAATACCGATGAGAAGGCCAAAATGGAACGCTCCTGGTCACCATCTGAAAGGAAAACGATCCCCATCTTGCCACCGTTTGACTGATTTTTTTCGATGACTTTTGTCACAATCCCGGCCACCAATGGCAAGGATCCATACTGGCTTTCAGGTGAAACATAATCGTCCACATCTTTCAACGGCAAAGCGGCCTTAAGTCCGCCCATGGATTTGGCGATTACATCATAAGGGTGCCCCGATATGTAGAATCCTGCGACTGCGTATTCTTGAACCAGCTGATCCGACTGGCTCCAGGACGGAACCCTGACAATGGATGGCTCTTCTACCGGCTTAGGCGTGCGCGTACGCCGCGCGCGGCCAGAAGCTGGCGTTGCGCCAGGTAGATCCGTAGAGGTCAATATACCGCTGGAGCCAGCGTTGGCTTTGGCATAACGGCCGGCGTATTTGATTGCATCTGGCACGCACGCAAGCAAGCTTGCCCGATCAGTATCGAGTGTGTCAAAGGCTCCCACCTTGACCAGGGCGTCGGCAACCCGTTTCCATAGCGAATACCCCCGGGAGCCTGGGTAAACACCAAAGCCGGCGAGTTGATGTCTGGCGGCAGCACTTTTAGACCATGGGCGCGGGCGTCATTGATGACATCGTTCAGACGGTCTTGCTTTTTGTGGGACGAGTAGACGTTAAGAACCGCGGTAAAGAACTCGACCGGATAATGGGTCTTAAGCCAGGCTGTCTTACACGACAGCATGGCGTAAGCGGCTGCGTGGGACTTATTGAAGCCGTAGCCTGCGAACTTTTCCATCTGATCGTAGATATTGTCTGCGCGTTCGGCGGTGATACCTTGTTTTTCTGCGCCAGCCCTGAAGATGACACGATGCTTGGCCATTTCCTCTGGCTTTTTCTTGCCCATGGCACGGCGCAAGAGGTCGGCGGCGCCAAGCGTGTAGCCCCCCACGACCTGCGCCATTTGCATGACCTGCTCTTGGTAAACCATTATTCCGTATGTCTCTTTGAGAATCGGCTCAACACGCGGGTCTGGATACTCTACTTGCTCATCACCATGCTTACAGGCAACGAAACGCGGAATAAGATCCATTGGGCCTGGGCGGAACAAGGCCACGAGGGCTGTGATGTCAGCAAAACAATCTGGCCGCAACTGTTTGACGAGTTTGCGCATGCCAGCTGATTCCAACTGGAAGACGGATCCCGTGTCGCCTTGGGCAAGGGCTGCCAAGGTCACCTTGTCATTGATTGGGATGTCGGTTGGGGTCAGCGGCGGGGCGGATGCGTGATCAGTGCGGGCGTTGATACCGGCTACGGCCTCGTCAATGATGGTCAAGGTCTCCAGCCCTAAGAAGTCGAACTTGACAAGACCTGCTTCCTCGGCTGCGTCGTGGTCGAACTGGGTTATGACGCCAGCCGCGCCGGACGAGGATGGATCATAGTAAAGAGGGGAGAAATCCGTCAGTTTGCCAGCGGCTATCACGACGCCGCCGGCGTGTTTACCAACGCTGGTTGGGAGTCCTTCAAGGCTTATGGCCAGATCCACGATCTTGCGAATCTCACCCTCGCTTTCATAACGACGATAAAGCTCCTCGGAGCGCCTGATACCGGCCGCCTCATCGCCGAACAGTGCCTGCTTTAGACCGATGCCAACCGGCTTGGTCGGAATCAGGTTGGAGAGCACTTGCATGGTTTGTGGAACCACGCCAAAAGCGCGGGCTACAGCCTTGAGCGAACCCCTGGCTCCCAGTGTCCCGAAGGTTGCGATTTGGGCAACACAATCTGCGCCATATTTGCGGCGGACGTATTCAATCACCGCGTCACGGTGATCCATCTCAAAGTCGATGTCGAAGTCTGGCATCGAAACACGCTCTGGATTCAAAAAGCGTTCGAACAGGAGATTGTGGACGAGAGGGTCCACTTCAGTGATCCGCAAGGCGTAGGCAACCAGGGAGCCCGCGCCAGAGCCGCGGCCTGGGCCTACTGAAATATTGTTATCCTTGGCCCAACCGATGAAGTCGTACACGATGAGGAAGTACCCAGAAAAACCCATCTTGGTGATAACGCCAAGCTCCATGTCCAGTCGTGAACCATAATCTGCGCGCACCTTGGCACGCTCGATTGGATCTGGGAAATCGCGAGCAAGCCTTGCGTCCAGGCCCTCATGTCCCAAACGATAAACGGCCTGCGCCTCATCTTCGCCTGGGCGGGTCTCAAAGTGAGGCAAACGGCTGATCCCAAGATTGAGAGTGGTATTAAGGCGACTGGCTATACGACCAGCGTTTTCTACGGCTATGGGGAGATCTGAAAACAGCTGCGCCATTTCTTGCGAAGTGGGGAAGTACTGCTCTTGCGTGAACTTTGGCAGGCGACCTGGATCTGTGATAATTTCGTTGGTCGCAATGCACACTCGCAGCTCGTGCTCGTAGAAATCCTGTGGTTTGGCGAACTGGATTGGGTGGGTGGCGACCAATGGGGTACGTGTGCTTGATGCCATGTGTACCAGACGGCGAACCTGGAGTCCCTCCTGGGGCTGGTTGTAACGCTGGATTTCGATGTAATAACGGTCGCCGAAGAGCTTGCGGTAAAAAGATATCGCAGCGCTTGCGCGGGCTCTAGCGCTGGCTGGGTCTGGATCCAGTACAGCCTGGGCCACCTCACCATGCACCATGTCTCCAGAAAGGGCAAACAGGCCATCCACGGCGCCGGGTGCGGCAAGCCAGGATTGGCGAATCATCGGGATGCCCTTGACCTGGTTGTCCGTGTAGGCGCGGCTAATCAGACCGAGCAGGTTGGAATAGCCCGTGAGATTCTGGCTCAACAACACAATGCGTGTGGGGGCCGGCTGTGGCTGTATCTGGTCATCCATTGGCGCTACAACCGGATTGGTCACGTCTGTTTCAATCCAGGCGTCGACACCCATGATGGGCTTGACGCCATGTTTGCGCGCGGCGTTGTAGAAACCTATGCCGTCGAAAAGATTGGAGTCATCGGTCAAAGCAATGGCTGGCTGACCAGCTTGCGCTGCCAGGCGCACCAGGTCTTCCGGATCCAGGGTACCGCTTTTCAACGAATAGCTGGAATGGGTACGCAGATGAACAAAATCGGACATGGAGCAGCCTGGCTGGATACGATTACTCAAGTATAGGGCAGTTAAGGCTGCTGGCAAAACGATATATGTGTGCTCGGTTGTAAACTGGCGCTGGATGTGAGATGCTTGCATGGTCCGAATCGTCGCGGGGTAACCCGAGGAAGCTCCCGACATCTCCGATGGCAAGCGGGAGGCCGCAAGGCCGCCATACCGCGTGATACCGCAAGGGGAGATGCAACGCAAACAGGCCGAGATAACCATCGATCGACAAGGCCGGGTAGCGGCTTAGACAAATGACGATATAGAACAGAATCGGGGCTATGGGACACAGGGGGGTCGGCAACGGCCCTTTCGACAAACGGCGTTCAGCAAGCGAAGTTACCGGCGGCGGGCAACGTTGTACTCGTGATGGCTGACATCTGACAGGTATAGCATCGAACTGTGACTTGAAGTGTGGCCAGTTGGCATGATAGACTCCGCCATCACAGCCACTGACATCAAGGCGTATCATGGAAAATCAATCTGTTGGCAAACGTGCACTTTACGCATGGCTTATTTGGCGCATGTGCATATGTGGCGCTGGCGCCGCAGCCGTGGTGGCGGCTGGATGGCTCATTGTTTACGTCGGTACCCACTTTCCATTGGCCAAACTGAGCGTGGTACTGGCTGACTATGCATCGATCGCGGTCAGCGTGCTTGTCGGCGTGGCCATTGCCGTCATTTGTACAGCTAAGCACGTAGACACCGCTGCTGACAAGGGAGATCCTCGTGCAAAAACCATTTCTAACTGGTTGTTCTTCAATGAAACATCCTGTGACAGAGCCTTCAGCGTGGCGGTAGCTCTAGCCGTAACGCTCGGCGGCGTGGGCGGAAACTTGGTGACGGTTTCATATGATCGTAGCTTAGTACTGACCGCTATCGAAGCGCCTACAGCCACCGCCATGACCGTTCAAGATGTATTGCGAAGGAATGACCCCGGCCACTACTTTGGCACTGTCAACACGGACAATGTTAGCAAAATGCCGGTGGTTGACCTATACCTCAATAATGGCTATTGCCTGAAGCTTGAACGCTCGCTACCACGCGGGAGGGTCGAAATCAACAACGGCAGGGGATGCCTCTGGCCGCTTACCAATCATGTCCGAGTGACCTTGCCAGCGGTAGCCAGAGCCAGTGATACCAAGGCAGGATAACCGGATCTATTCATGAGACTAGATCCTTACAAACGTTTAGCAACGGCGGGATTGGCGGCGGCGGCGGCGGGCAACGTTGTACTCGTGGTGGTTGGCATCTGACAGGTATAACATCGAACGTTGGCTTGAAATGGGGCTAGTTGGCATGATAGACCCGCTGTCACTGCCATCAAGGCGTATCATAAGCAAACGTCCATCCAGGAGGTGGAGACGACGCCTGGCCATTTCCAGACTATTGCGGGCGCTGGCAATAGCAGCCAGACAATCTCCAGGCGAGCGCAAGTACGTCAAGCTTGGGCACCATGGAGCCGCAGGCTTTGGAGGTGCAACAATAATTTGATGGCTTTTGAGTTACCATCTTTAACCGTGCCATGGGTGTGGAGCTGTGAGCTTTAGGGCAAGCAATCTTATACGGTGGATATTTGGAATCTTCAAGGCGGTCATTCTCTACGACATCGGCTCGGGTATGTCGAGATTAGCCGGCAGTGTTCGAGCATAGCGCAGGCGGTATTCAGGAACGGGTGCGGCTAGCAGTTTCGGTAACATGAAGTTTGCGGTTTCGCAAGGCATCTGCGGCCAGCATGGCGCGGGTACGGGGGAGCCCAAGTTGTGGGTGGATGTCTACAAATGCACGGGCCTGCGAAATAGATGTGTACGACAAGAACAAATCGCAGCCAACGCTTGCGGCAAACTCCATGGAGCTTAGAACCGTCTCAACATCGCTAAATGGAAGCAACAACTTTATGACCTCCGGATGTCCGTTATTGGCGGCCATCTGCAACGCCATGGAGGTGGCCGCCTTGTGAGCGGACAATGACAACAACAACTTGACCACTTTCAAGCGGCCATTTCCGGCGCGGCCACGCAGCGGCCAATAGCAACTGGCTTCAAGCCCCGACCGCGGCAGCAATAATCTGACGATTTCAAAGTGACCTGATATGGAAGCGCACTGGAGCGCCAAGGAATTCCTAGCCCTTGGGTCTGACAGCGGCAGCAGTAGCTCCACGGTTGCCATATGTCCATGCAAGGCTGCCATCTGGAGCGCGCAGGAGTTGTTGGCCATGGGGTCGGACAGTGGCAACAATAGCCTGACGACTTCAAGGTGCCCATTTTCTGCTGCCAACTGCAACGCCAAGGAGCCTGAAGACTTGGGAGCGGACACCGGCAGCAACAACTTTACGACTTCCAGGTGTCCATTCTGGGCAGCAGATCGCAGCGCCAAAGAGTTGGCGGCTTTCCTGGTAGACACTGGCAACAACAACCTGACGATCTCTAGGTGCCCATTTTTGGCAGCATAGTGTAGCGCCCAAGCGTCGCAGGCATTGGCGTCTGACACCGGCAACAGCGTCTTGACGATTTCCAGGTGGCCATTTTTGGCGGTGTAGCGCAGCGCCTAGGAACGGTCGGCTTTAGGGTCGGATAGCGGGAGCAACAACCGGACAACTTCAAGGTGACCATTTTCTGCCGCCAACTGCAACGCCAAAGAATCGTAAGCCTTGGGGTCGGATACCGGCAACAGCAACCTGACGATTTCCAGGTGACCTGCTTGGGCAGCATAGCGCAGCGCCAAAGATTCTTTGGCCATTGGATCTACACCGCCGACAAGTAGGCCTTTGGCGTCTTCAAGGCGGCCGGACACGATGGCTTCAAGAAGCGGTGTCATGATGGCGACCAGTATCCAGGCAGGCGATGCCGTTCGAGCATAACGCAAGACAACGTTATGCTCTAGACATGGCAGCAAACCCGCAAAGGTTATGGTGCTCGCTGGCGTATGCTTGCGCGGTGAACCACAGCGCCTACCAAGCTGCTGTATTCCATGGGTTGCCGGTAGTTTGGCAACATTATGTGGCGCTTGCGTGAGGCAGTATATGGGTGTTTACTGGTCTCCATTTCAAAGGATAACAGCATGACTTTTACAATGGTTGTCACAAGAACTGCGGCTGTGGCTGTGATTACACTGGGACTCGCAACAATGGCCTACGCCGGGCACAGTCGTGTCAAGCAGCCCAAAGGATGGAATGTTCAATACCAAGATGCCTCGTGTGTTGTAAGCACCCAGGTAAACGATCCAGACACGAACCTGCCGGCGTGGCATATAAAAATGGGGTACCTGGTTGGAAACCAGCTGATCTTCATTTTCTCCGAGGCAAACACGAAGTTTCGCAGTGTGAAGCTTCCAGAAGATACGAAAGCATGGTTCACCGTGAATGGGGAGAGATTCGCTGCCATGAGCATATCGAATCAAAATGGAGAGCTGGTTTTACCCATAGAGAACAGCCTAAAGCTGCAAAGCGCGCTGAGGCGTGCGAAGTCTGTTGGTAGCGAGATACAGCTGCCAAACCAGAGCAAGCGTATCAATGCCGGCGAGTTTGATTTGGCCAATGTTCCAGCAGCGATCAAGTGGCTGGACGAGTGTAACTTGATCGGAGTTGGGGCGTTGCCGTAGCTCAACCATGTTGCCGAGAATGGTTGGGCTGGCCGATCATGCGCGGCGGCGAGTGGCTGGCAACCTTGTGACCGGCGCTGGTCGTTTATGCAAACCAGCGGCAGCCAACATGGCGCGAGTGCGTCGTGGCAGATAAATGCCTGGATTGGCAACCATGAACTTTTTGGCAACCGGGAGCGGGAGGCATGAAAGCAACAAGTCGCAACCACGCGGCGCGGTAATGGCTATATTCTTCAAGACCTTGGTGTAAGCACTGTGCTTGAGTAACAGTTTGACTATTTCACGGTGGCCGCTTTTAGCAGCGCTCAGCAGCGCGAAAGAGCCGTTAGTCTTTACATTGGACACCGGCAACAACAACTTGACGATTTCAAGATGACCGTTATGAGCGGCTATCCGCAGCGGCCACGAACTTTGCGTCGTTGGATCTGACACTGGCAACAGCAATCTGACGATTTCAAGGTGCCCATTCTCAGCGGCATCCTGTAGCGCCAATGAGCTGTAAGCCTTGGAGTCGGATAGAGGCAGCAACAGTCTGACGATTTCAAGATGTCCATTTCTGGCAGCACACCGCAGCGGCGAAGATCTCTCAGCTTTTGGGTTTGACACCGGCAGCAACAACTTGACTACCTCCA
>CAJDWE010000005.1_pt1 | contig 43298 bp, 44 predicted proteins | sample 7391521 | NCBI WGS metagenome assembly CAJDWE01 (sample SAMEA7055732, study PRJEB34461) | soil metagenome | biome: terrestrial ecosystem; feature: Peninsula; material: soil | place: Antarctica | collected 2016 | reverse complement strand
CTCCGGTGGCGGCGGCTCCGGTGGCGGTGGCGGCATCACTGGCTCCAGCGGTCAAAACACCTCGGTAGAGTCCAAGATGGAAATATGGGGTGACGTTGAAAGAGCCATTAAGGCATCCATGTCGTCCGGTGGTACTTACAGTATGGTGCCAAGTGCTGGTTTGATAACAGTCCACGACACCCCAACCGTCCTGGATGAAATATCTGCCGAACTGGGCGAGTTCAACAAGGTGTTCAACCGTTCGGTCATGCTGCGGGTTGACGTCTATTCCGTGGAAGATAACCGTTCCGATTCAGCAGGCCTGAACTGGAACATATTTAATGCTGCGGCTAGCCGCTTTGGCTTGCATCTGATTAGTACCGGCGCTAGCCAAAATGGCGGCGGCAACATCGCTTTCACAAATAATAAAGGAAACTGGGCAGGCTCCAATGCCGTGTTCCAGGCTCTGTCCACCATGCAATCGGTGCCATTGAACGTGTCTCGCGAACAGGCATACCTTGCCTCGTCCTCATCCACGACCAATCAAGGCGTAAGCGGCGCCTCAACCACGACTCTGACCCCAGGAGTCGTAACCGAGGGTTTCTCGATGAGTTTCACCCCACGCATCCTTGGCAACAACGAAGTGATGATGCGTTATTCGATTGACCTTTCCAACATCGAGCAAATCACGACCCTGACCTCGCCAGATGGTAATACCTCGATACAGTTGCCGTCACGCTCGGTCAGGGATTTCCTCCAAAACGTATCGGTACACTCAGGTGAGTCTGTCATGCTGACCGGCTTCCAGCAAGTCCAGGGCAGCGAAAACAGCCAAGCGCCATTTGCCCCACATGCCTGGATACTTGGAGGAAGCACCTCTACCAACGCTGTCAATCGGTCATTGGTGATCGTAGTCACGCCATATATCCTGAAGAACTGATTACCTCGAAGGTACTTACGTGCAAAGCATCCGGTTTGGACAAGGCATAGACGAACGTGAAGTCTTGATCGGGCTTGAATGGGATCAGCTCGAGCCAGGTATCTCAGAACGGCGCGCGATTGCCAAGCTGTTGAAATCAGATCGCTATCGTGGCGTACGCTATGCCGTGGTTGTCCGCGGCACCGATGACTCATCCATAGGCTTTGCAGGCCCTGGAGATACCGTCAGGCCACGCGGCCAGTCAGCTGCCGCCTTATTGGCGAAAGCGGCTCAGCATCGGATGTTGTCAGGCTCTGAAGGGGAGGTTGTCCGCACCACCCAAGAGGAGTCTGCCGGTAACTGGATAGTCATCGAAAAGATCGGCGATGATTCCTACTGGATGGTCGCCATAAACAAGGGCGTCCCGCAGCCAACCACTGATATCATTGGCAACATCGAGTTTATCGTTGAGCAAGCCCGCGGCTTTCAGGCCAGCGCTGAGTTCATAGCTCACGTACCAGATCCGGAGATGCGTTCCCATATACAGTTTGGTGGTATTGCCGACGAGCACGGCTTCTCCGAACTCATGCGTGGCGTGGAACTCAAAAAGTCCGAAGGGCTAATGCGCCAAATAGCTGGCCTTAGAGTAACCACGTTTGTCGTGGTAATCATTATTATCATAGTTCTGCTCGTGCTTTTTGGGTTTATGCAATGGCAACACGCCCGCCAGGCGCGTATAGCCCGCAACCTTGCCGCCGCCCGCTCGGCTGCAGACGCTCGTGCTGCTGCCATGTCGGCCAAGGACTACCGTGCTGCCGTAATTCAAGCGGTCTACACAGCCTTGGACGCCGGCAAAAAACAAATAGACACGGCCATGGCCGCACCTTCACCATCCCTTGTTATCCATCGTTGGTTGACCTTGTTGGGTTCGATAAAGCTTGACAATGTGGGCTGGAAGCTGGTGGACGCCCAGTGCCAAGCTGGCTCTAGTCCGACTTGTACCGTCCAGCTCGACCGCGGAAACTTGGGGGTCGATCGACTATTGCTACAAGACATTCCATCGGCGCTTATCTCTGGAAACAAGGCCTCATATCAACTTCCGCTTCCAGCCTCCTCCAGTACTGCTGTCATCGACCAACCATCTACTCAACTTGTGTCCAGAGCCACCAACTGGAGTTTGCTCGAGGACCCCCCATCCCTCTTGACTGGGCTGGTAAGCGACTTGCAGCTGCTAACACGTCCAGGTATCCAGTACAACCTTGATGATTCCAAGGAAATAGTGTCAACGATACACATGCCGCAAAGCGAGCTAAGCAAGGTAAAGCCAGGCGCCACAGCGGCTGCGCCATCCCAGAGCATCCTGATGGGGGTTGCCACAGGTAAGCTTGGTGTTGGCGGGGCTGGGCTTTGGCGCCTGGCCGGAATAGCCGAGTTCTTGGATCGTCCTGGCATCGTGGTGGACGATATCAAAGTGTCGCTTGGTAGCACTGGAGACGTGGGCTGGCAAATAGATGCAGACTACTTCGTGCGTTCCAGAGCGCAGCCTGAAATCCCGCCAATCAAGATTGACGACAAGTTGTTATCCATCCCGCTGCCTCCTGGGTTCGGCGCCACTCATTCAGGTAACTACGCTTCAGGTATATCAGCCGAACAAGGTGCCCCAGTCAAGCAGCCCACGCCCGCCACTGCGTCCGCACAACAAACAGGTATGCAAGGACCAGCCATACAAGGCCCCCCCGTGCCGGCATACCACAAACCAGCTCCAGTCACCACCACCGCCAAGCCAGGCGTCCCATAGCCAGCCAACGTTTATGTCCCGCGCATCTTGCGTGAATGGAGCCTAGCGCTAGGCTCACCCAACACCTTTCAGCCAGGGTCTGCCATGCAGCTCAAAGCACACTATCGCAAACTACCAATCACATCGATTGTAAGAACGTCGACCTTCGGCAGGTTGCCAACGGTCAGGCTGCTACCATCCAGGCTTCAGGCGCGCACGCGCATTGTTCTTGGCTTGGCCATGTGTGGCATAGCCTTGGCCGCGCTTGGCCTGCCATCCCCTCCCGCCAGCGCCCAGTCGTTGTTGGAGCAAGCCGCCGTCTCGCAGATATCAGCTCCGCCACCTGTCGTCCCAGACTCGGTCAAACTGGCTCTATCTCCAGACTCGATAACTAATCAAGCCGCAGTCGCCCAATCACCCTGCTCCAATCCAGCCTGTTCCAATCCAGCCCGCTCCAATCCAGCCTGCTCCAATCCAGCCTGCTCCAATCCAGCCTGCTCCAATCCAGCCTGCTCCAATCCAGCCTGCTCCAATCCAGCCTGCTCCGAGCGCACTTTTGCCAAAGTCAGAAGCTGCCCAGTCGGTGCTAGTTAGCCAATCATCTCCAACAACGGTATCTCCGCCATCGGCCGCATCGTTGTTGCCGCCACCATCTCCGATGATTGGTGCCGCAGAGCAACGATTACAAATGCAAGATTACGGGAACCTGGACGACGGTAGTTTGGGCAGCAATCAGTTGCGTTCAAGTGCCGCCATCCAGTCAGAAATAGACCTGGAGAAGTTGCGCACCGATCTTCAGCAAGCTCAACATGCCCGTATTCTTGAGCAGAAAAAGTTCATGGACGATCTATTTGGAGAGCAATCAAAACCAGATGGCTCGCGTGGTACAAAGTCCCCAACGCCCCAACCACAATCCATCGCCCCTTCCATCATCAGAGCCGTCCGGCCGTCATACGTAACAGATGTATACGAGTTTGGGCACGCTGCCTCAGCCAGGATTTCTCTGGGTGGTTCAGTATTGCAGGTCAAGCCAGGTACTGTGCTCGCCGATGGCCGTCGCGTCACGGCGGTGACAACATCAGGGGTAACGATAAGGGATCGTCATGGACACAAAACCGTACTCCCGATTCTTGGATCGTCATCGCTCACCGATGATGCCTCTCCATACGCCTTGCCAAATAGCACGTACGCCCCTGTCCCGGCCAGCGCACCAATATCCCCACCAGCCCCGCAGGCGCTGCCATCTCCGACAACGCCAACTCATCCGGCGCGGTAGGCATAATAACTTGCCTCAACTGAATGACATCGTATCAGTCAACCGCGCCAGCTCTTGTCTTTACCTAGCGTTGCCCTACTCTTCTACGCCTGTCGATAGATAAGAGATACGGCGATGTCACCTCGTTTCAGCACCCTGGAATCAGTCTCAAAACTGCCTCCAACATCTCGTGTTTTAGATCCGAGCACCCAAAGTCTCGGCCTTCGTGCAGATTTTAGCGATAACATGGCTATTCTCCTGGAGTCAGGTTCGTTATCCAACAGCAGTGCCGGACGGGTCTTGCTAGTAGTGCGCTCAGGCTTTGAAAAAACTGCCGCATTCTTGAGTTCCAAACAAAAAATCGAAGGCGCGCACTATACGATAACCACTATCTTGCTGGCAGAGCAAGGACAGATAAAGGCGATCTATGATCGTCAGGACGAAACCCAGGAGGGAGAGGAAGCATGGCGCAACACCCCCATCAACGAGTACATCAACAAGCTTGTAACAAGAGCCATCGATAACGATGTTTCGGACATCCATTTTGAGGTTCGTGCCAGAACGTCTTCGATCCGTTGGCGCCGCAATGGCATGATGCAAGTTTGCGAACCAGAAATAAGCACCAGGTTTATGAGAAGCCTGTGCTATGCGCTTTACACAGTTGAAGCCGAAGAAGAGGGCAAAAGCTCTAACTTCAGGGAAGATCGCGACATGGCCGCTACCATCAGCCGCATGATTGGCGGTCACGAGGTAAAGCTGCGTTTCCAATCAACTCCAGTCTACCCAGGTGGCTTCGATGCAGTATTGAGAGTATTGATGGTGGGCGCCAATGATGAGCGTCCAGTTGAGCTGTCCGAGCTTGGATATAGCCCGGATCAAGTCGAGGCCTTGCGCCGCATCGTCTCAAGGCCTCTCGGCGCACTGGTCTTGGCTGGTGTAACCGGATCTGGCAAATCGACGACTTTGAAGAACCTGGTAATGTGGCTCAATGAAAAACGTGGGTACAAAAGCAAGTTTTTTACCATTGAAGATCCACCAGAGTTTCGTATCCCGCGAGTTTCCCAAATCGCCGTACGCCAGCCAGAGGTAGACGAAGCTGGTTCATCAGAGAACTCGGCATCCCCATACCTTGCTCCGATCCGTGCCATCATGCGTATGGATCCAGATGTTATCATGCTAGGCGAGATCCGCGACAACTTTACAGCTGATGCCATGAAGAAGTTGACCCAAACCGGTCACCAGGTATTCACAACCATCCATACGGTATCGGCTCTTGCCATCACGGGTCGTCTTGAAGATTTGGGTATCAACACCTACACCTTGGCCAGCACCGATTTCTTGACAGGGATGGTCTATCAACGACTGATCCAGGTGCTTTGCCCGCATTGTTCGCTAAGTTTCGTCGAGCGCCTCCAGTCGTCATCTGCTCAAGCCTCTGACCTTGAGTTGGCAAAACGAATAGAGACTGTAATTGGCCAAGACGGCCTCCGCAACGTGCGCATTGAAGGCCCGGGTTGCTCGCACTGTGGTAATACCGGCATTTCCGGTAGAACTGTGTGTGCTGAGATTATTTCGCCAGATTTCACCATGCTGCGCTTGTTCCGTGAGAACAAGGCTGTTGAGGCCAAGGAGTATTGGCGATCGCAATCCGATGGGGATCCTCTCTCAACCAATATGCGTGGTAAAACGGCTCTTGAGCACGGTGTCAGCAAGCTTGCTCAAGGCTTGGTGTCTCCTTATATGGTCGAACTAATCTTGGGCAGTGTCGACAGTGACTACAGTCAATGGTTGGATATGAAACGCGACCACGCTCTAAATCCGCCTATGGCGAACACGGCAGGAGCCTCAAAGTGAATAAGTCAGAACGCTGGATGCTCAAGCTGTCCTTTGGACTACGTGCGCGCACGAGTATGTACAAGCGCATCGCCCAGTTCCTAAAGGCCCGCAAAACCCTGAATGAGACCCTTCAGCGAATCTCGGCGCGTTACAAAAACCAACTTGGTCTGGTCGAGCGTATTCGTGTGAAATTGAACAAAAGCTACAAGCCAAGAGGGGACTTTCGCGCCCGCATTTTGCAAGATATCCTGTCTGAAATGGCAACCGGACGCCACTTTTCGGATGCCCTGAAGCCATGGGTACCAGCCGGTGAGCACATGCTCATAGCTGCAGGCGAGCGCGGCAAGGGTCTGGATTCAGGTATGCTCAACGCCGCCGTTATGTCAGCCGCCGCTTCCCGCATCAAGAAAACCATCATAGGTAACTCGGTTTATCCGATGGTCCTGATGGGCGTGTTTGGCGGCATGATGATTATGTTCAAGCGCAAACTTGTACCGGAATACATCAAAATCGTGCCGGTGTCATCATGGCCAGCGTCTGCCAAAAAACTCTACGAAATCAGTACCTTTGTAAACAGCTACACCCTCCTTATGACGTTGGTAATCTGTGCAGTATTCTTTGGCGCGGCCATGACTTTGCCACGGTGGCGCGGCAAGCCACGTGCCATCGCCGACCATTTCCCGCCATGGTCGGTCTACCGTGTTCAACAAGCCTCATCGTTCATGATAAGCCTGTCCTCGTTGTTGGCGGCCGGCGTAACCGCTTATGGATCGTTGCAAATGATGCACCGTAACGCCTCGCCTTACTTCAAGTGGCACCTGGAACGCATGATGGCGGTTTTGTCGACTGGCCCTGACAACGCCGGTAAGGCCATGGATACCGGATTGTTGGATCGCGAGAGCGCCGGCGATGTTGAGGATTATAGTCAGCTTGGCAACTTCCGCCATGCAATCGAAGAGATTGGCGCCCGCATCCTGGAAGAATCGGTTGACCGCATCACCGCAGTCATGTCCACGGCTCGTACCCTTATGCTGGTTTTGGTTGCCGCCTCTGTACTTTGGATCTACATGACAACTTACGCACTTTGGGGTAGCATGGCCACCACCATCACGCAGGGTCCGTCCACCGAGACCTCGGCCAACCCTTAATCCGCCACTTGACCAAACTTGGAGTTACGCGCAATGTCTGACGACTCATCCACCGGTAGGCAAACTTCGCCGGAAGTCATTACGGCCGGAAATGATCGTCGCTTGCGTCCGGAAGACAAGATATCTGATTGGTACCTGCCCGCCAATGAGCCATTGGATGGGTGGTTTTTTCCAGGTCGGGTTCCAGTCAGGGATTTCCAAAACCTGTACGATATGGCGACTCAGCTTGCCGAACGTAGTCGCAAACGTACAGCCGATGGCTACGAGGAGTTTGTAGTCAAAGAAGGTGATCGTTCCTATCGCGGCCACAGGATCCAAACCGTTTCTGGCCCCATTTTTGCTCTTCGACGGATGCCATCAGTGGTTCCCAAGATGGAAAATCTTGGTTTGGACAAGAGCATTGTTGAAGTACTGCTCCATCCGCACATCGCCAAACATGGTGGTTTGATTATTGTGTGCGGTGAAACCGGCCAGGGTAAGTCAACCACCTTGGCGGCGGTGATCATGGCGCGCGTAAGCCGGCTTGGTGCTTTTTGCCTTACCATCGAAGACCCACCTGAGATGCCGTTACACGGTGCCCATGGCGCCGGTTTGTGTTATCAAACCGAGGTTCGTATCGGCGCTTGGGGAGACGCCATGCGCGGCGCCATGCGGTGTTATCCGGCAATCTCTGGGTCAATGCTTTACGTTGGCGAAACCCGTGATCCGGAAACCGCAGCCGAGGTGCTCCGCGCCGCCATCAACGGACACCTTGTGCTTACAACCATCCACGCCAACGATGTTTCGACATGTATCCAGCGCTTTGTGACACTCGCAAAAGGACATCTGGCAAGTGACGAGGAGGCCCGTTCTGTGTTGGCTTCGGCCCTGCGCCTGGTCATGCACCAGGAGCTCGAGTTTATCCCAGGCGTCAATGGTGAGCCATCCAAGCGCAAGTTGAAGGCTAAATTTGCGATCTCCGTAAACGACTCATCCGCCCTTGCCCAGGCCATCAGGGATCCAAAATCAGGCAACGTCAAAGATGTCGAAGAGCAGCAGCTGGTTCAGCTACGCATGGGTGGCGTGGGTAAGCTTTTATCCTCGTGGAAATAGCTATTCGTTATGTAGCCATGGCAAGCTGACGTTCCAGCCAGACACAACTGCCGGCCCCTGCCAGGTTCCCCCGGCTTGCCATGGACACCGTGGGAGGCGACCCATGGGGTGCGCGAGACGGCGACGTTGGTGTATGGACAGCGCAATCCATAGCGGCTAGGGTGTGCGCTGTCTAGTCTGTTTTGGCCACGTATGCCATCCCGCTCAATCCATAAGCGATCTAAGCTTACCCCCCTCAAAGAGGCGCATACGTCAATACTGCGCCGCCGTAACCGGGGTATGGATGCCTCCATGGAGTTCGCAGCTTTGCTTGCCGCAGACCTGGCTATTGCCCTGGCCGAGCAGATGGAAGAGCTGGACACCACCAATCATGAGTTTCAAACTGTACTGGCTAGAGCTTTCCAGCGCATGTTTGCTGTTGTTTGCTCGGCAGGCCAGTCGTCCAAAGTGTTTATCTTCGACGATGCGATCCCTGGTTTTACTGTAATGCTATTGATCGAACAACTTCAATCAGATCAACTCCAGCAAGCTCAACTCCAGCAAGCTCAACTCCAGCAAGCTCAACTCCAGCAAGACTCTGCCCCTGCTCAGCCACCGCGGTCACCTATGAGCCATTCGTCCAATGTATGTGCCGTGACTCCGTCCCATGCTGCCGCAGCCGCCATCATCGATACGTTCGTATCCAGAACTGGCAACAGGGTGTTTGTCATAGAGATTCAGGATGCAATCTGTTTGCTTTTTCCTTCTTGCGACTTGCGCCGTAACTTGCGTGAAATAGGTGCGTTCGGCGAATGATGCCACGCACTTATTCTGTTGGCCTCTTGGCGCCGTTAGCTTCTTGGTCTTGGCACAAGAATAAAAACTATGCCGCACGTCACTACGTTGTGCTAGAATAGGGTCATGATAACTAACTGGCACCGCTCATGACTAGTAAAATAAGTTTCCACAAAGACGTCGCAGCGCTTGCTGGAACCTCACTTGGTCAGCGCATAGCCGATCTGGTGAGCGGCACGCAAATGGCCAAGCCATCTGCTAGTGCTCCAAGCGAACAATCCGTAGCAGCATCCATGCCGCCTTTTGCCGCCCGTTCGCTTGCCAGCCGTTTGGATGACCTGGTCAAGTCAGATCTAGCCAGGACGAATCCAGCCACGGCAGACCAGGCCAAGGCGCCGTTAGCTACGCCTTCGCGTACCCGTCCCAACTCCCCATAAATCAGTCGTCTCTGGTTGCTCATCTGTCGCCCGACGCTATGGTATGCCCATGGCACCCCAACAGCTACCGCCAATGGCCCAACCAGACCCAGCCACCGCCAAGGTAGGCATAGCGCTACGCCACCTGGCTGGCCTCGCTGTTTTGGCAGATTGGGCTAGCCGTTGGTCAGATTGCCGCGCCGCCGTATCTTTGACTTCCACGGGAGTTTTGATAAGCCAACGCGTATCGGCTCGTTTTGGTATTCGTATTGAGCCGGTGCCTGGCATCGCTCGTTATCGTGCAGCGCTCCTGATCCAAGAAGAAGAAGCGCGCTGGCTGGATCTCTTGGCCATTGATCGCGCGTTGCGGATCCCGGGTTCACTGTGTTTGATCACCTCTCGTTTGGAGCAGGTCGCCGACCTGCCTACGCTTCCGGCTTTCCCAATCGAGATAGCCCTCGAGGGTGCTGCATCAATGTTGTCATTTGCCGCCCCGGGGTCATCCATGGCCATACGCCGACTATGGCGCGAGTCCCCGAAAATATGGCACGTGGAAAGCGGTACGCCGGTAAAAATAGTACGCGCCATGGAAGGTCGCAAAGATGGGCATGGATGGGTTACCGCCAGGGAAGCCATGCCGTCAATAGCATTTGAGGACATCCTCAACAGACGTTTGCGCGCCGCCGAACCACCTGTTAAACCAAACTTCACAAACCCTGGCATACCAATGGATTCGCTCAAGCAGTTCGTTCAACAAGAATCGCCACGTAACATCTATACCGATGGCTAGTCGGCCGGAGTGTGCTACAATGCCAAGCATGACGAGAGATAACTCCCCAGTAGTTGGCTGCGTGAGCCCCTTCCCGCAAGTGTCCCCCATGGATAGTCTCCAGGACATGGCAGTAGCGCCGTTTAGCGAAACCGTATCGCGCCTCGATGCCGTTCTTAGAAAAAATATGCCGTCTAATGATGTGTACGTCTTGACTCGAAACCAAGCTATAAGCCGTGTCACCGCTACCGCCAGATTCCCCGCGTTAGCTCAAGGAGCCGCTGCCATCCTTGGCTCAATCGGTCTGGAAAATGTTGCAGCTATCATTCGTGCCACGCCAGGTCGCCGTGAGCGCCTGGTTAACATGTTGGCAATCGAACGCCTTGCCATCGCCGCACCAGATCCGTCCCCAAGCCTGGCCAATCAAGACTTGTCACGCTCTCGTGCAGCATCGATTGGGCCGCGCTACCCTGGCACTTTGTAAGCCTGATAGGTTGCCCGTTGCCGACAGGCCAGCATTCACGGTATACTGCCCACCAAAGGAGGGCAGTGCGGTGAAATCAAAGACCAAGGTAGGCTCGACAAGCCGCTGGACAAACGACAATCTGGAAGATTACCTAAAGCGCGCCGCGGCCATTGACGCCAAGCCGCCAGTGCGACCACAAGCATCCTCCAAGCACAAGCCGTCTCGCGACTCGATGAATGTCATTATCTCATCGATCATTGACTCGGTTCCCTATACCCGTATCAAGATGGCTCCGGATGGAACGTTGGCAAGCCTGAGTATTTGGCTGGCCGGCGCCCACTTGTTGACTTACAACCAAATCATTTCTCTCCTCCAGCGCCGCCTGCCAGTCTATTTTCGTTACAAGAAGGCCTGGCAGACGAAAATGCGAGAGGTTATCTCATCGCTTCCACAAACGGCCTCTTTTACGGGCTACGTCTCCATAGACGTGATGCGTCAGTCAGCCCGTCTGGTGGATCGTGATGGAATCACCAATCTGTTCAAGATCCTAATAGATAGCTTGCGCCAACCCCACCCGACCCGCCCGGGGTGGCGGGTTATCCAGGACGACTCTCCATTGGTGGTGGTGGATGTAGTGCCGTACCAGCGGATCACAGACAGCAATGCTGCGCTATATGGAAGCCGTTATGGAGCCGGCTTGAGAATCGTAGCGTTGCCAAACTGGTGTGAGCCGTCTCCGCCAGATCCTTGGCGCGACTGGCTTGTGTAATGCCAGTCATAATTGGTCGTCACCGCTGATTATTCTGTACGCCACAAGCCAGACACTCGCGCACGGCTTTCAACCGCGCCGGTGCGAATACCCTGTTAAGCACGCGTAGACTGTCCAGCGTATGTAGCCTGCCGGCAAGAATGGGGACCCCGCTGCCGGGCTCCTCAAGCGTCTGCCTCTTGAGTGCCTCGTCAACAGCGCCAGGACATCGCTCGTCCAGCCATTCCATCAATCGCAAAGCCCTGCTGGCCGACAAATAGGCAGCCAGCTTGATTATCTCATTCATAGCCAGAACCACCACTGTCTTGTCAGCTCGTTCAAACGCCAGCCCCAACCCGATCATGGCATCGGCAACCAGCTTGTGGTCATCCATGCGCCATGTCTCGTAGCGCTCCATCATCGCCAGCACTGCCCCAGCCTTCTCGTCTCGTTCAGCCCAAAACGACTCAACCAGCGACCTGCGTAAATCCAATGGGCCGGTCTGTTTTTCGTTCAAGCTCACCTGGATGCCCCATTACGCGTAGTATTGATTTGTCTTCCTGGTTCACGATTTCCCTGCTCAAAGGAATGATCAACCATAAATGCTGCGGGTATCCACACCGCCGGATGGCACAGCCACTCCGAAACGTCGACCATCTCGCGTCGCTGAATCTGATAAAGAACAAAGGACGCCTGAAAGGCCAGCGACCCCATCAGCGCAAGTATCCCAACGCTTGTAAGCGCGGTCCATTCATCACCTCTCATCATCCCAAAAACCAAGACTCCAAGCGCCAGCGCAGCAAACGCCGCAAAGATGTAAAATCTGGTGGTGTGGTACCGATGACTGTCGGCAAGCTTTGTCTCATTAAGGTCCAGTCTACGATAGGCGTTTCTGAACGTCTCTTCGTGTTTTGCTTGTCGTGTTTTGAACAGTGTGGATACCATTTGTCCGATGCCACTGGCGGTGGATTTCAGGTATTCGTAGCCAATGACGGTTTTGGCCTCGTTGCCAAGGCCGCGCCCGCGCCGTAGTAGAAACGATTTGGTGCGCCTGAACATAAAAGCCGCCTTGTTTGGAGTTGCAAGAATGCTAACTCCAGTCCTGCTTGCGAGCAAGCGTTGCTTATTCAGAAAATATGTTGACGTTGTATCTGACAACGTTGACAATATCGCCTCGCACTTTGTCGGCTAGCGCAAGTTGAGCTAAATGTTGTGCTTTGATGATCCATAAAGACCGTTAGCCGTATAAAAGGTGATGAACATCACAGATAACAAAAATAAATATCTGGTTGTCATCAGTCTCAGATGCTGCCAATATCCTCGTAAGTCCCATATGTTATTGAAATATCTAGCATTCAATGATCCATATATGCCAGAAGTAACGTTAGGGTGACAATTTTTGTCAGGAGCTGACCTTCAGCGCCAATTGACAGTTTCGCATCCTCCCCTCAAATAGCAAGGACTGGCCGGGTTGTCTGGCCAACAAACAACCTGACGGAGCTCTTTCCAATGAAAATCCAACGCAGTCTTCAGAAAGGCTTTACCCTGATCGAGCTGATGATCGTGGTTGCCATTATCGCCATTTTGGCCGCAATCGCCATCCCTGCCTATCAGGACTATGTGGTCCGCTCGCAAGTGTCCGAAGGCCTGGTTCTGGCCGATGGCGCCAAGACAGCGGTGACCGAGTTCTTCTCCAACTCCGGTACTTTCCCGACCACCAATGCTTCCGCAGGTCTGGCTGCTCCAAGCTCGATCTCCGGCAAGTACGTAACCAGCGTTAATGCCGCCAATGGCACCATTGTTGCCACCTACGGCGGATCGGCCAACTCGGCGATCAACACCGATACCATCGAACTGGTTCCGACCCAAAACGGCGGCTCGGTTTCCTGGAACTGTCATCCAGGTACCAGCAACCCGGTTCCATCGAAGTACCTGCCATCATCCTGCCGCCTGTAAGCAGCAGCTTGAAAGCTGATCCAACAACTACGCCGGCTCATGCCGGCGTAGTTGTTTTAACTCTTGGCAAAGTCTTTGTGCCAGCTAGACTTATCCCATGGCGCCTCAAGACACATCTTTAACCCCGGTTATCGAAACCGCCCGCGTGCTGGATGAGTTCTCAGCTGGTTTGCTCGCCTATATGCGCACCAACACCTGCCTTGTGGGCGTGACCGATGACCAGGCCGCTGACGGGGTTCAGATCTACCCGGGCGATCTACTTGCTGACCCCTATGGGCTTATGCCGCTGGTGCTTCATCAAAGCTCCCTGCGCATGCGCCGTGCACTTGGGTCATATCCTTTGATGAAGTACACCCCCATGACCTCCCCGCCACTAGGGCGCGAAGCCCCGCCGCCATGTCTGGCGGTTGCCAGTAGAAGCGGGTCGACATCCTCACCAGCTTTGTGGCTGTTGTTCGCTATTGATGCGCTCATTGAAGCCACCTCCAGTCAGGTCTCCCCAGACCAGGACTCCACAGGCCAGGACTCCCAGGACCAGAGCCCGCGCCAAGTAACAAGAATCGATAAGTGGGAGGACGCCTGGTTGGCTGCATGGAGCAATGGTCAGCTTGACCTTGAAAACCAGCCGGCACCAGCACCCCGCCAGCCTGAGGCTTGATAAGGGCAAGTGGTTGAATATGAAGATATTAATCGTAGTGCACGCATGAAATAAAGGCTTGCCAGCAAGGGGCATTCCGGGCTATACTTCAATCTTGGAGGATGCCATGGTTTTCTGCCCTAATCAAGTATCGTTATCTTCGCCACAGTCGGTGGCTTCGACCACAGTCCAGGCTGAGTCTCCTGCTTGTGTGCCTGCTCAAGTAGTCGGAGTAAGCTACCCAGCAGAAGTTACACAGCCATCAGCAGCTCACCACAAAAAGCTTGCGCGCCAAGATCCAGGTCGTATCTCAACGGCCACCCAGCGCGCCAGGCAAGATGCCTTGCGTACGCTGAATGGTTTGCGGATAGTGGCCCCGGCGCTGCGTGTGGCTTGTGCCAACACTTCGTCGCAAGAAGATCAAGTCGCAGCCTTTACGGCCATGATGGCCAACGCCAACGCCTTTGCAGTATCGACATGCCCATCCATTGGTATGGATCCATCCAAGGAAACTGACCGCTGGGCAGTGGGTATGCTTGAGCGTGCCTTTATAGAGGCCGGTGCTCCACAGCAACTCTCGACGCAATCGGCACAATCATTACGAACGCTGGCCATTGCCAGTGCCAAGACCGTGGCCATGGATGGCTTTACCCCAGATCCAGACGAGACTGCCGCATCCGCGCTAAGGATCGGGCTGGTACGTGGTATGGGCAAGGTTTGCGCCGCCCATCAGCGCTTCGATTTTCTTCGCAACGACGCCGACGACGATATGGCTACCTCCGCCCAGCACCTTGTTGACCAGGCTTGCGCCATAGTTGCCTCGCGTGTGAATGCGCTCGCCCCAGCATCCGAAAGGCGCAGTCTTATGCTGGCTCTAGTTGAAGAAGGCGGCGAAATCATGGCCCAGTGTTGGGACCAGGAGGCAGCGCTGGCCATACGTGCCATGAAAGGCCGTACCCGCGAGGCGATCGCCACCTGGCGCCACGCCAACCCGAACGGCTTGCCGCTAACGCCGGTATTTGACCGCTTCCGTCGTCAAATGGCTCGTTTGTCAAAGCTGCTGGCAACCCCGCGCCCGCGCTGACTGCCAGGCGTGCCATTGGCTATACTGCAAATCTAGGCTAGTCTCCATGGCTGCCCAAGCACTGTTGTCGTCATGGACCAAAGCAACAAGCAACCAGATGCTATTTTCTACGTCTTGGCTTTCGCGCTGATCGTGCTGTTTGCCTTGGATTTCTTCCTTGGCCCATACATCCTCAAAGGCTTCTTGTTTGTGCAGCGCGGCTTTGTAAATGCGGCACTGTATCTGACCCATTCCGCTAAGTACGCCGCCATCCATACAACCATCGATGCCTACACCCCAGCCGAATGGACTTGGCCAAAGCTCAATGCCCTGGCAGCCTCAACCAGGCTAATCGCTTTTCCTGCTCTAGCGAGTATCCTTGCGCTATATGGTTGGCGGGTGACACGATCCAACCCAGCAGGTAGGCTGCGCCGCAATTTCGATATGAAAAGTTTTGCCAGCTCCGAGGTTTCCCAGTGGGGCTGGATTGCTCCGGTCAAGGATAAAGATTTGGTTCACGCTCCGCTTGATTCGGGGCCCTATGCGATGGGCATGACTGAGCTCCAGCTGGTTCACCATTACCGCCTTTTGGAAAGCCACGAACACCTCACGATAAACGAGCTGCGTACGGAGAAGTTGTTTTCCAGCCAGCTTGGGAGATTGTGGGAGGGGCACGCCAGGCTGCGCACCCACGAACGTGCCCTATACGCATGTTTCATAGCACAGCTGTGTCGTGACCGTAAACAAAGCCTGGCCGCTTTGGAGGCCTTGTCGCGTTCCGCGGCTACGGGTAAGCTCGACACCAGTATAACCGATGGCCTTTTACGCAAACACCGCCACGATCCGCGTGTCACCAAGGAAGTGGCTCGTCACGCCTACGTAAGCACCGTGCTATGTGGTGTCATGCTCGCCGCCCAGCGATTTGGAAAAATACCTCCAGGCTTTTTTATCTGGTTACGACCACTAGACCGCGCTTTGTGGTATGCACTGCACAGTGCCGGTCGGCGCACACCATTTACGGAAGCCGCAGGAGTGTACTCACATTTTCAAGCCGAACTGGTCGCCGGGCACGCCATGGAAACTCCGTATGTAAAGCCGGCAGTAGAAGGCTTGCGCAGGGAGCTTGAAAAAGTGCGGTTAACCGAAGAGAATGACCCAGCCAGGCATACCAAGTCGGCATCCGCGCCAGCCAAGGCATCGGCTCTACCACATTAATGAGGCCACCAGTGAGATCATCTACGAAATCAGCCACGCAGCCACCCGAGATCCTGCTTGCCAAAAGCCAGGCCGACAGTGCCGTGAAAAGATTCAAGACCCGCTTCGATGACATGCACGCAAGCGCAACGCGCAATGCGGACTTGGGGCGCCACACCATGGCTGAGAAAGCCGCCAGCTTGATTCCGGTACGCATGCTGCTTAGTCAGTTGCTAAACATGGGTGTTATGGTTCGCAACTGTGACCCTCTTTCGCTTGGCGGCCCAATGCCGCTGGCGCCAACCGAAGGCCCGTCTTCCCCAACCTGGGCACCTGGCTCATCCATTTTTCTCGAGCACCCAGCCAAGATCGAGATTGCCATCCCAAACTCGGTAGACCGCGCACGTTATGGAGAAATCGTAATCCATCTGGCGTCTCCGCACCCAGATGCGGCCATGTTTTCACGCCAGTTCCAAAGTGTGGAAGAAGCTTGCAATGCGCTTGCTGATTTCCTTGCCCGCAATGCCCTAACCATGCTTGACTAGCGCCCACCGATATCCCATAGTTTTGTAAAGAGTCCTACAGCTCCCCATAGCTCAGCGTCGCAAGGCGGTCTAGGGGTCGGCCGAGGGGCTCTTCTTTTATGCTTGTCTGACACAATCCTTGTGGATACGTCAAAGTACACGGCAACAAGCCACTGTAATATTGGTCTAAGCTGAAACCAGCCTTTGAGCGCGCCTCCTGTATTCTGACTGCGACTTAAAAGCGAGTATGTAGGGGCATCGCTAGGAAGCCTTTCAAAAAGCCCCTAACAGTTCGATATATGACCGCCTAGACGTTAGCGAGCCTGGAGGCCATCCGGGATACCTGACTTGGTTAATGTGGTCACAGACAGCCTCGCAATACGCCGGCAACTGGCTTAAACATGCCGGCGTATTGTCATTGGGGCACGCGAGCGCCCGCCGTCGGGTTACTGACCTGGCGTCGTTCCAGTGGGCTTTATGCCAGCCTCGCTGTTAATGGAGCCGATCATGGGAATAACTCCGTTGCCGCCAACCACCAGCGGCAACACTCCGTGCCATTTCTCAACAGCCTTGAGCTGTATCAAGCCAGGCGTAAGGCTCGACTGGATAAGTTTCTGTGCTTGCGCCTGCCCTTGTGCTTGCGCCACCGCTTGCTGCGCCTCAACCTTGATGCGCACCAGGTCGTATTGGGCTTTTTGAGAGTTCTGTTGCGCGACCTGTTTGCTCTCGATAGCCTGAGAATATTCTGGACTAAAGGCAAAGTTGGTAATGTTAACTCCTTCAACCTTTACCTTGTAGGCGGCCAAAGCTTCAATTACTTGTGCCCGGATCTGATCACAAATCAAGTCTCGTTTTTCCACAAGATCTTCGGCGTCATACTTTGCAGTAACATCCTCATCGCCAAGCTGTTGATAAACCCACTCTGCGTCACTGGGCTGGATCGACCAGTTTACGGCGACTTGGGTAGTGACGTTTTGGAGGTCTCGGCTCGCCGCAGTTTCGGTAGCCTCTGATTTTTGTATCTGTACATCGATCATTTTCACTTGCTGGATAAAAGGAGCCTTGAAGTGAAAGCCTGGCATCAATACGCCGTCCCTGACAGCCCCAAATGTCATCAACACACCACGCTGGCCTGGCCCAACCGTAACATAGCTTGAAAAGAAAATGACGATGGCAACGAGGATAACCGCAATTTCAAAGAGCCGAAACCGTGGCAGTCTAATCTTGGAAAGAATGGTGTTTTCTTCGGTGTCGAAGTCTTTCATGTGCCAGCCTTGTCAGTTGTTGGAGGCGGATAATGCCAGACTTGACTATCAGGTGTCAATAGCCGGTAAGCGCACTTCGTGCCGGATATACAGCTAAGCCTTTCCACAACTGCCTCAAATCCAACCGCTACATCGATTTCTATGCTTCGGCCAGGTTTTGCTAGATCGGCGCCAAGCCTCATTTTGATTGTTGCGCAATGCTCATTGTGTCCGACTTCACATAAACAGCTTGACTGCAACGTAAAGCATGCATAGGATAGAAGACTGGACAAGTGCCGTTATCGTTATCGATGACGGTGCTTTTTGTGCTTTCATATGATGGGGGTGGCTCTTGAGTAAACGGCAATCTAAGAAATCCTCTCAAGCTTCTACCCTTGGTTCAGATCAAGGCCGCCAGCATTCGTCGCTCGCGGGTCAGCGACTTGTTGTCTCAGCGGTTGTCACTGGTGAGTCTAGTGGCACCAGTCCAACAACTGCCAAGGGGCGACTCAAAGACGTCCAGCCTAAGGACGCCCAGCCTAAGGACGTCAAGCTAAAAGACGTCAAGCTAAAAGACGTCAAGCTAAAAGATGACAGCGTAAAGCCCTCTGCCAAACAGCAAACCACCTCAGCAAAGAGCGGGGGCGCTATGGCTCCGCGCCTTATGGATGATGGGGTAGATGATGCTCCATCTGCCGAAGAGGCCTTTCAGTATCTGGTTGGGGGGTCTCCCGATAGTTCATCGGATGCAGATCCTGATACAACCGACGCCGATGCCGGCCTAGATGACCCAGCCGCCGAAGAGGCGTCCGAGGAGCCAGCAGCCGTTGCCGCCGAGGACCCAGACGCCACCGTGCGCCCAGCCGCGACCCTCGCCGCCGACACCGGGCTTACCGATGCTGATCCGGTGCGCATGTATCTTGGCGAAATGGGGCGCACCCAGTTATTGTCGCGTGAGCGCGAGATAACCATAGCGCGGCAAATAGAGGAAGGTGTTTTCGCAGTTACCAAAGCCGTGTCGGCCTGCCCGTCGTCACTGGCTAAAATATATGTCCGTTTGGATGCCGCAATCCAGGGCAATGGTGTGCGTATGGACGAGGTGGTTGAGAGTCTTACCACAGCCGACCCTGAGTGGTTGTCAGTTTCCTCTACCGGTGTCATCCATCTGGATACAGCAGGCTTGCTACGTGCCTCTGGCGCCGCTGACCAGGGTCGTGGTACAGGAGATCGCGCCAAATCAGCCTTCAGACCGCTACCAGTAAGCCTGACTCCACCATCGCAAGCCACGATAGTACAAGACCCGGCAGTACAAGATCCGGCAGCACAGTCGGCCGAAGAGCCGCCAGATGTATCCGCAGACGTTGAATCGTCAAGCGCGCACGAGCGCCTGGAGGCAGCCCGTCAAGCAGCAGTGGATCATCTTCAAGCTCTTCGTCCTCGTGTCGAGCGCTACCTGCATCAGGTGGGTTTTGGAGACCCCGCTGCTACCCCGGACTTATATGAGTCGAAATCAGCTATCAAGGCTCGTGAGACAATCGTAAAGGCCATGCTTGAAGTACGCTTTGCAACTCCTTTGGTCAAAGACCTCCATCAGGATCTGGCTGACCTGTCGAGATCCTTGCGTGAGCTGGAAAGGGAGATCATGGCCTTGGTTGTGACCACAGCTAATCTGCCGCGTTCACGCTTTTTGCATACCTTTCCACCGGCTGCCACCGACAGTGGCTGGATTGGTCGCGAAATACGCGCAGCTGCGGCTCCTCTCAAGGATGATCTTAAGAGGGTTGCTCCACAGGTACGCCAGCTCCAGCTTCGTCTCGAGACACTAGTGCTGTCGTCGGGTATGCCTTTCCCGGCATTCAAGGAGCTGTATCGTAAGTTGAGTTCCGGACACGTGCGCGCAACTACGGCCAAAAAGCACATGACTGTTGCCAACTTGCGCCTGGTGGTGTCGATTGCCAAGAAATACACTAATCGTGGTATGCCAATGCTCGACCTCATCCAGGAGGGCAATATTGGCTTGATGCGTGCTGTTGAGAAATTCGACTACCGCCGTGGCTTCAAGTTTTCGACCTACGCTACATGGTGGATCCGTCAATCCATCACCCGCGCAGTCGCCGACCAGTCGCGTCTGATACGCCGCCCAGTTCACCTCCACGACCTCTACAATCGTGTGCGGCGCTATATGAGCCACTACCAACAAGTCCACGGCCGCCACCCAAGCGAAGAAATCATTGCCGCCGGTCTTGACATGACGGAAGACAAGGTGCGCATGTTGTTGCGTACTGCCCAAGACCCCTGTTCTCTTAATGAGCCGGTCGGCAAAGAGAAAGACTCAAGTCTTGGAGACTTCATCGAAGACCAGGCGGCTGTCATGCCTTTAGACGACGCTACCAGGTTGGAAGTAAAGCGCGCCATTCGCGAAGCTGTATGCATGTTGAATCCGCGCGAGCGCAGGGTACTGGAGCTTCGTCATGGCAAGTTCGAAGACGAGCCAACCGGCCCAGACTCGCTTCCGGCCGCTTCCCTGGCACAACGTAATGCCCGCACGGATGCCATGGTCGCAAGCGGCGCCATGGATATCGCCAAGAAGGATAACGACAAGACCTTGGAAGAAATCGGCCAGGAGTTTCAAGTTACCCGAGAGCGCATTCGGCAAATTGAAGCCAAAGCACTGCGCAAGTTGCGACATAGCGGCCTCTCTCCGGTCTTACGTTCGTTCTTTGACCGCTTGTTGGACGCGTATCCATCTGAAGGGCCAAACTCCTGAACCATGTTTACACGTGGTTTGGGAGTTGCTGGATGTAGTCAGGCGTTAATACCAAAACAACCATCGTTCTCTGTGTACTTTGTAAATAGGGGTTGGTAGCCTGCGCATACAACAGGCTCGCCTCCAAGTGCGCCACGTAACTTGCCAGCGGTTTCAATAACCGTGTCGTCACCTTGCGCACTAAGCATGTAGACGCTTATGCACATATGTGTATCCGTCCAGCAGCTCGCCCAACGTGGTTGTAACTACAAAATCCAGCACTGCGCAAGACATGCTAGATCAAAAGCCGGCTTGCAAGGGTGTTCTGTCCGCGTATGTGCAGTGTCATCCGGATAGTCGCGCCGCCACCAATCTTGGTGTCCTTGTTAGATGATTTCCAGCCTCTGTTTCCACAGCTTCACCCAATGCGCTCGTAGTGCAACCGTGGCTGCTTCATTTTGATGCCTCTCTAAAATATCCGCCGGTCGTAGCCCATCCTGGTCGCGAAGGTCGGCATCTCCACCAGCATCCTCGAGGCCGCCAAGCAGCTCATAATCGCCAAGTAGCGCGGCATGATGAAGTGCGCTACGCCCGCGCTCGTCAGTGATGTCGGGGTCGGCGCCACGCTTGATCATGCTCATGATATCGTCTTTTTGACACCGATAGATCGCTATAAGCACAGGGGTCCTGCCGCGTTTGTCGCGTGGGTTTATCTGCTGGTAGCCGTCCTGATCCAGACATCCCTGAGCCAGACCTGCTTGGTCAGAGCGCGTCTGGTCAGCGCACGATCCATCCTCGCCGGCAGTGGTGTCGTTGTCGGTCTCGCCTATCGCCACGTCGATCGTTCCGCGATGTCCAGACCACGCTGCACAATGGAGCAAAGTGTCTTGCTGCCATCGTCCGGCTGCCGGTTGCCCGAATTTGCTTTTCCAAAGCAGCATGGTTTCTCCCATGCCCCGCCACGCTAGCCAGTGCCAAGGGTGTGCGCCTTCGCTGTCAGTGACGTCTCGCATGCCCGGGTCAAGGCGCTCCAGCGCCTCGCTCCAATGCGTTGCCGGATCATCGGATCCAGCCCAATAATGCCACCGTGTGCGTCCGTCGGCATCCAGCCATCGTCTCTCATCGCTATCGACAGTTGTTTGTGCCGTCAACCCCATCCCAATCATCTGGGCGCTATCATCGGCACCACGTGTCACCCATCGACCAGGTGGCTGTGACCATAGCGGGAATGGCGTGTTAAGATCACTCATCCGCACAACCTTACGCAGTCATGCCGGATCGAGCAAGCATGTTGATGCAAATTCAATGGAGCACCTTGGCAACGGCTTTCGCTTCGTCGTCGGCCAGCCAGCGTTCGGCATGAAGCCAAACGCTGCGATTCTCTGGAGCCGCACGGCCGTTCCATGCAAGCTTGTTCAGTCTAAAAACCATCTCCTGACGCCCAAATATTTCCATCTCGTTCCACAGAATCAAAATACTGCTGGCAGCACATAGCACCATGACCCTGGCGTCGGAGGAGTCAGGATTGCCGATCCAGTCCTCAAGGTTGGCTACCAGCGCTCTCATTGCCTGTATTGGCACACTTGAAACCATTTGTCTGCCATGCGCTTGCCAGCCATGCCCTCCACAGTTTGGGTCTTCCTGCGCCATCTCGCTGGAATGCTGCGGCAATGGCGTAAGCTTGACCGAGCCGCTTCCAGCCATTGTTCCATCTGTAGTTGCCGCCATCACTATGGACAGGCCGTCCCCATTGAGGTGTCTTTGGGTCATCACATCAAGACCCCCTAGCCCACACATAAGCAAAATGGCCCCAAGCACTTCGGCACTGTGAACCGCAATCTTGTCGCCGCGTGCAACTGTGTGCTTCTCGTTGGTGACCGCACCGGTATCCGACTTGCGCCACGTTCCAAGCATCCCCTTGATGCTTGCATCAACGATCTCCCTAAGCGCCCCCTCATTGTTCTTGGATAACGGTGGTGATACGTTACCGTCAAACGGGTCGCCCCACCGTGCACAAGCAATATCCATCGCCAGCCAACAGCTATCATTATTATCGTATTCTACCACTCCTGTACTCCACCTTCACCACCACCAAGGTGTTCTTGCAGATCGCTAAGCAAATCGTCACACTCGGCTTCGTTTATGGGTGGCGGAACTTGCCCAGGGTTTGGATAATGTGTGGCTGTCGCCATCTGTTCAATAGTCATGGCCGCAATCGCTGCAGCTGTGCTCATATCGGTTCCATCGGCCGTCTCAACTTCAACCAGGTCATCCAGCAGCGCATTCTTGTCAAGTCCGACGCGTTGCGTTGGCTGCGGTGACCGCGTCCTTGACAGTGCTCCTAGCCCGGCTTCACCGGCAATCCATCCATTGCTGCCATCCTCATCTACATCGTCTGGATCAGTAAATACATCGAATCCGCCGTCTTCCTCAAGTAGAGCGCCTTCGCCGCCGTCAGCAAGACTCATTGCGCGCGCCGCTTTTGCAAATCCGTTGACACGCAAGCGTGGCAATAGATGCGAGCCCATCAGGCCGGCAATAGTCACCTCGGTAGTGCCAAGTCCGTCTTCTCGCGCCACCTTCATAGCCTCAACCGCAATGCCAAGATTTGCTCTTAGCCGCTGTTCGGAAGCCATCTGATCCATCATCGCGTCATTACGCAAAGTGTCTCTGAAGCGCTCGATCTCGCGATCCAGCATGGCCATCTCGGATGGTAGCGGCGGCTCCACCCGCAAGAAATGATTGAGCCTGATGCTTTTGGCCACTTCGGGTGCCGCGTAAAACATCCTGGCTCTGACCAGGGCCTGCTTGAATACAATATGAGCCTCGCCCATTTGTTGTTCGCGCACATCGATGATATGTCCGCGTGCTTCTTTGCTGATATTGGCCCGCGGATCCTCAAAGTAGCCGCCGCCGCCTTCCCGACTATAGGCTCCAGCTCTGGCGGTCTGGACTTCTCCAACCGTATCAGTGAAAAGCCTGACCGTGTCGACATCTTGAATGCCCATGAAAACCAGTACGTTACAGTTGCTGACCGTAGAAGCTGCCTCTCCTTCATTGTTGTTCTTGCGAAACGACGGATAATCCTGCCCTGCGAACACCATGGAAAAGTTGAGCGATCGTGCCTGTGCCGGCATCATCGCCGCCCCTTTAACCACATAGGAGCCATACTCGTCAAGGATACACAGGAACGGGCTGGGGGATGCGGTGGGCTTGGCCTCCACGATAACCTCAGTCTCTCCCTCAACCCGATCCCCAAGCCCTGAGGCCATAATGGTTTTCAGGCTGGCCACAATGATCTTGCCAAGGTTGGCTAGCTCCTCCGGACTTTTTTCGAGCGCCGGAAGCAACACGACTAATACCCTGTTATTGAGCACCACATCCAGAAAATCTACCTCTCCACGCGTGGTTTTGAAGATGTAGCCATAATCATCTGCCAGCGAAGACAGTACTCGCGTGAACTGCATGAGGATGAATCCGTGCTGTTCATTGGTAGTTTCGCTTTGTCGGCCGTCAGGCGAGTTCTCTGTATAGCCTGCCAGGGAGCGCAAATAGGAGTTCAAGGACTCAAGAATGCGCGCATCGAGATCGGTTCGCTTGGCCAGTGCCATGACCTTGTCAAGCGTGAGGCTCTCACGAATCTCGCCGACTCCAAGTTGAAGCAACCCGGCATCGCGCAGATGGCATAATGCCATCATAACCGCACTGATGAAGGCTACCGCACGTCCTTGCCACATGGCGTTGTCGCCGCCTGATTCAGGCATCAGGCTGGTTAGTAACTGCGTCAGGCTGCCGGCAGTCCCAGACGCAAACGGATTAAGGTTATTGGATAGCTTGTCGCTTTGTCGACCAACCACCTCACGCCCACCGGTCATGTAGTTGATAAGCAGCAGGTCATCTTCGCGCCCAAGCGCCCTGGTCATGGAAAATATCTTTGCAAACAGGGAATTGTCTCCCTTTCCATCGACGTAGATCAACCCGGAGCCGTGTATCAGCGAGTTGTAGGATAACGACAGTAACGCTTCGCTCTTGCCAGATCCGGTAGTTCCAAAAATCAGGAAATGTGTGCTGGCGTCTCTAGCCGTTACCCACAGCTCGTCGTTGCTCCCACGCTCGTTGCCAAGGAAAACCACCCCTTCAGCCTTGCGCGACTTGGCCCCGCCGCCAGGCATGGGGTCGTTGAAGTCCATCGCCCCACAAGACTTTGGCATTCTAAGCGGCAGGACAAAATGTTGACGGCCTAGCCACAATGTGAATCCCATGCCAACAATAAACAACGGTACCATCAATACTGGCACCACCCACATGGCTCCGATAACCACGATAAATACTATCCATCCTCCGTTGTGACTTACAGTCCAGTCGCGGAATCGATCCACTGGCCGGCGTAAATCCGCCCTGCCGCGGTTGGCTGCAAGCTCGTCTTTGCGATCAACGCCGCGTGGTGTGTAGGAGTTATTGGACATGGAGCCTGGCGTGAACTAAAGGTTTGGCCATCATTTCTAGCCGCTCGCACCGGTCTGGTCAAATAATTGGATCACGCATTGGCACCATCTGGTCAGTGCCAAGCTGCCCATGGCTGTGTTCAGGACTCGCCAAAATAAGACAACGCAGGCGCAAACTGCATACGCTGTCAACGACATGACCCCCAGGCTATACCCTTGCCCGCGCCTTTATCCCACTGGTACTCGCCCGCACCCCAAGCGCTGCTGCTTGTACCGCTGCACGCAACGCCGGCCCGCTATTGCTATCTGTTGCCTCAATCGCCTGGTCTGGACTGATTACATCGTGATTGATCGCGCTGCCAACCCATCTCTCACCAGACTGGGTGAGTATCCGTATCCATGTCTTGACGTGATCTTCAAGAGCCGCGGTAACATCCCCATCAAAGCGCAGGCCTTCACTATGAGCCATGGAGCCGGTGCCAAACTCCAACAAATAAGACGCAAACGTATAGCGCGCGGTTCTGCGCCCAGTCTCCTTTACCTTGCCATTGGCTCGTCTCTTGCTGGTGATGATATCGATAGGAAATACCGTATTGGTATCAATAATACCTTCGCTCAATATTCTCTTGGCCCATACGCGGTCTATGACTTGTGGAAGCTTGTAGAAGTCGGTGCTGCCATCAAGCTCCCAGGCTATCGTCCCTTTCGTGTTCAGTTTGCTTCCGCTGCCACCAGCCTTGCCGAGCCATCCTGACTTATGTGCCATGTTGACCGGGCTGTAGGCCAATAGTGCCACCATCGCATAGGCCGTTCCGGTGAGCCGGCCTTTTTCGTCATGGCACGCCCGCATCCGCCCGCCCCTTTGCCACAGCTCTTCAGCAAGATTGAGCCTTTGACTGGTCACCGCCCAGGCTACCGCATCGCGCCCGTCACCGTCACGCAGCCAATCCGCTACCACGCCACTACCGGCTTTGTCCGCGCAATCAAGTAGCTCAATCAGGCCAGAATCATCGTAATGGACGTTCTTTATGGCCTCTTTCCAGGCGCTGCGCCCAGCGTGTCGCGGATAGTCAATGACAAACAACCCCTTGGCATGTCTGCCTATTGCTTGCCGTATTCCACGCTTGGCAACGCCTGGCGGTTTTTGGCCACCAAGTCTAAGTAGTTCCATGCGCGATGCAACTTCCCAGGCCGGATCGTACCTGATGTCGTGTTCGGTTCGAACAACCGGAATAATGACTTCCTCGTCACCGCCTACGGCAAGTTTGGCTGCCAGTGCCAACAGGTCAAGCCGGTCAACCTTCAAGATATTATCTTGCTTGTCGTAGGAAATGGTTATCGCATCGGTGCCTGGATACAGGCACAATGGTGTGTTATCAGGGAGCGCAATCTGTGGCATGTAACCATCTTACACTGCTTGTCGGATCGCGTCAGCCTTCAGCCATCTTGACCAGCGTCTCCACGGCCTCAGCAACGCTGTGAACGCGACTCAAGACCAGCCCAGCAGGAATCTTGGCGGGCAGCCCGCGTGCAGGCACAATGACCCGTTTGAATCCGCGCGCCGCAGCCTCCTCCAGTCTCATGACACACGACCGTACCGGCCGTACCTCGCCAGTCAGGCCAATTTCTCCAAAGCAAGCCATGTCAACCGGTACCGCAAGTCCAGTAAAAGATGAGAGCATGGCCAGCAAGACTGGCAGGTCAGCGGCTGTTTCAACTACTTTCAGCCCGCCCACGGCATTCACAAAGACATCAAGACTGGAGGCCTCGAACTTGGCATGCCGGTGTAACATCGCAAGTAACATGGCAAGCCTGTTGGGGTCAAGCCCAACCGCCAACCTACGCGGAACGGGGCCAGAGCATCCGCCAACCAACGCTTGGATCTCAACCGCCAGTGGCCGCCGTCCGTCTTGGGTCAGCGCCACGCACGAGCCGCTAACCGCTACGCGCCCCTCGGACAAGAACATCTCAGAAGGGTTGTCAACCGAAGCCAGCCCGTCCTCGCGCATCTCGAAAACACCGATTTCGTTAGCCGCCCCATACCGGTTTTTCATGGCCCGCACCAGGCGGTAAGAGCTTTGCGGATCTCCCTCGAAATAAAGCACGGTGTCGACCATGTGCTCGAGTACGCGCGGTCCGGCTATCTCATTGTTTTTGGTAACATGCCCAACCAGGAATATCGAACATCCGTTGCGCTTGGCATATTGGGTCAGCGCCCCGCCACATTCACGCACCTGGCTAACAGTGCCAGCAGCAGATGTAAGCTCCTCGCTGTACATGGTCTGGATGGAGTCTATAACGGCAACCGTAGGTCGTTCCTCATCCAGTGTCCCCATGACCCTGGAGAGCTCAACCTCGGCTAGCGCCCGCACGCTTGTGGCCTTGCCGCCCATTCTTGCGGCTCGTTCGGCCACCTGCTCAAGTGACTCTTCGCCGGTTACATACAAGCACTTGGTTGCCCCGCCAAGCTTGGCCAGTGCCATCAGCAATAGCGTTGACTTCCCGATGCCAGGATCGCCAGCCAGTAGTACCACGCTGCCGCGGGTAAGCCCACCACCCAGTACGCGATCCAGTTCGCCAACTCCGGTTGCAAGCCTTGACGGCCCAGCCCTTCCGAGTACGTCTTGAAGTACTTGCGCCGGGTCTCCTTGTTTACCAGCCCAATGTCCGCTACGCGCCGTAGATGGCCTGGCTGGTGCTTGTTCTTGCTTGCGCTCGACAAGTGAGTTCCACGCATGACACGTCAGGCATTGCCCTTTCCAGCGCGGGAATATCGCATTGCACTCGCTGCATGCATATTCGGTTTTGGGACTCCCGCTCAACTGCCCGTCTCCGCGGTGATCTGCTCACAGGTTTCGTCGCAGGTTGGGTTGTTGACCATTCCATTCAACTTGGCACCTTGCTCAACGTGCAAGATCGCCGCCTCGATGTTGCCGATAACCACCCCGCCCTTGCGTACAACAAGCGTGTGCGTCTTTATGGGCCCATCAATCTGACCGTCAACGAACACGCTGTCGGCACAAACGCGACCCCGTACCTTGCCGCGAACGACCACCGCCGCGCCCTTCTTGCCGTCAATATCGCCAATCACCAGGCCGCCAACCAGTAGCGCCCCTGTGAAGGTTATCGTCCCTTCGATCTTGAGCCCTTCGCCAACCACATGCTGAAAGGTCTTCTTGGCTTTGACGTGCCCGAACATGCCCATCTCCTTTTATTCAGGCCAAGGATACCATGCCGGCATCCTCCCGATCAAGCATGACTTGACTGCTCGTCCAAGGTTGCGCTGCGCCTTCCCCACGGTATAGACTGGTAGCATGCTTTCCTACCAAGCCATTGCCAGAGGCTTTGGCCATCCAGCCAAGGATGGGTCAACAGTCGCTGAAGACCCGTTTTTGTCTCCCTCCACTCGTAAACTTGCGCAAGTGCCGCGCTGCGCAGGCATGCGCCACCAGGTCCGCGCCGGGCTGGCGAGCCTGTTTACCAGGTTACCGCTCTCGGTGGCAGCGTCCTTGTCATTACTCTCCGAGATAGTCAACCACCCACAACCTCATGTCGCCGCAGCGCCAGACCGCTTTTTGGAGTGCGCTACCGCTCTATTGGACTCTTGGCACCGCGCCGGCTGGCTGCCATCGCGCCCTGACATGGCTTTGTTGGCTCCGGGCGACCGCTCGTTAACCAATGTCCCTATCGCCGTCGCAGTGCGCAAGCCAGGCCAGCTATCAAGCATAATCTATGCTCGTTCTCAAGCCGGCGCCTATTTGGCCGCACCAGTCAATCACCCGGTTTCATCCGCTCTTGGTGCTCGTCGAACCTCAGATGCGTTGCGGACCTGGCTTGTGCTGGCACACGAGGCCGCCCATACCGTCTACATGTCCGATCCAGCCCCCTTTCGATTGTCGCAAGACAGTATGTCTGCACTTGAGCGTGCCATCAACATGTTGCTCATGAGCCCATTTGCTCCAACCAATGTAGCCTCCAGAGCCCATAATGAAATATTGGCTGACGTACGCGCAACCATGATGCTTCTTGAGAATGCCGGACATACCGCACCCGCCATTCGCGAGGTCGAGTTGTTTGCCGACATGCGCGCCGCCAACAGTGCTTATCATGCGGCTCATTGCAGCCAGCCAGATGAATATCCAACGGCCTCAGCCATCCGCATCACGCTGGCAAGCTTAGATCAATGGCGCGGATGTCCTGTCTCTGATCTGATGGCACACTCGCGCATCATTGCCTCGCGCGCCTGGTGGCACTTGCATGATCCAGACCCAGATTCTGCCATGGCTCGCGGTAAGCTGCCAAAAGCGCTAGCTGCTCTGGTGACCGCCGCCACCGCCCGCTTCCCGGTCAATCTTGTCCATTATCCACTTTCGCAATATCTGGCCATGGCCTGGATGGACGGTAGCGCTGCCACTGTTTTGTCAGAGCTGACAGTTCACTACCCAGGTCATCCACACATAGCATTTTGGAATGATCGCCTATACGCAGGCGTAAAGGATTTCGCAGCGTCAACCTCCATGGCCAACTCCTTGCGCGCAACGCTAACCGCTTCGGAGTGCTCCCTTAGCCGTCGCCTGGAGGCCTGTATTGCCTGGATACCATGTTTTTGTGCCGATCACCAAGGCGCATTTGCATCGTCCTTGCAGCGCCGAAAGTTACGCACCGCAGTTAAATACATGTTGAATGAGGTAGTCCAAACAGCCTCTGGCAGATCCCCGGGCAACCGCAGTCGTATCATATCCAACTAGCTTGGCACCTTCATGAATATGGGCTATGCTGTGCGCCCATTGCCCCTGGAACCACCATGCGTGTTATCAACTTTTTTGGTGGTCCAGGCGCCGGCAAGTCGACCGCCGCCCTTGGGCTGTCTTACGAGTTGAAAAAGCGTTGGATATCCGTAGAGTACGTCAACGAATATGCCAAAGAACTGTTCTGGAACAACTCTCCCCATCTGCTTTCTCACCAGAATCTGATTATGGCCGAACAAGAGCGCCGGCTTAATCGCCTGGTTGGCAAGGTTGATGTCGCTGTAACCGACTCTCCATTGCTGCTATCGTGCTTTTACGCTCCGCGTGACTACCCGCCGTCATTTCGTCAATCGGTATTCGACTTCTTTGATACCTACGACAACATCAATATTTTTGTCAGACGTTCGCATCACTACGCACCGGTCGGCCGCGTCCAGAATGAAGATGAGTCTGACATCTTGTCCCGCGACATGGAAGGATTCCTTTACCAAACCGGCGTTCCTTACTACGCGATTACTGCAAACGATGCCTCGCCTCGTTACCTTCTTTACTGGTTGGCTTCGGAAGGCATTATCGAACTCCCCGAGGCAACCTCCAGGCTGGATCCGCTTGACGCCCCTCCTGCTGGTTGGATTGAGCCAACCATCCGGCAAATGATCGGCCCAAATGGCGAGCCGGTGCGCGACATGAACGCCGTATTGGCTCCGCATATTCCGCCAGGGGTTAGAACTATCGGAGTTCCATTTAGACCAACCGATCAACCATCTGACTAAAGTGCGTAGCCTGTTACTGTTGCCGGATACTTCCAGTGCTCGGTAATCTTGACACCTTGGTACGCAAAAGAGTATTAGTCCAGCTGCATCCAGGCAAGTATCTCGCCGAGTTTAGGCTACCACCAGCACACAGGCACATCTGCCAGCCAGAGCTTGACAACCTTGAAGCAGCCCCATGGCGCCTGCGCCGCGCCCCCTGGCTCACAAGCAGGAAAATCAGCGCCCTATGGAGTTGAGAATGAAAGTTTCAATTCTACCGTAAGAAGTACACCGCATCGTCGACATGGTTGCGAAGTTGTTTCCGAAACGTAAGTTTTCGGTGAAGTTGGTGTTCACGCTAACTTGTGTGCTTACCCCCAACGACCTCACGAACACGTTGAAGTTGACATGGCGACCAGACACGATAAGCAGTCCGGGACTGCCACAGTCAGCCATGGTATCGTCAAAGTTGCCACCTTCCGCATAGATTACGCCACTGTCTTTGGCGATATTCTTGATCTGGATATTGTTCTGCGCAAAAACCGCCACGACATCTTGCCATGTCTGGTCGTAAGACATCGGGTAAGTGCGGCTGTTTTCGATGGTGCGCACTCCAGGAGCCGTGGCGCACCCGGCCATGAGTGCGACGCAAATAGAAAGAGCCACCGTGCGGAACTTCCTGGACATGAGCATAACCATTCCTTGTGTTGTGATGAGTACGATGAAAACTTTTTGTTAAGTGCTAGCAGCTCGTCATGGGTAACTGTGGTTCAAAACTCAAACTGGGCCAGCGCAACCAGCCTCCCAGCGTTCCCGAATCTAGCAGTATCGTGGATCTAGGCAATGCCCCTGCCGCCAGCCGCCAGTGTTGTACTCACGTTGCCTGTACCGCGAATAGGATCCGCCGTATCGTATACCGGATTTCGAAGGCCTTGTTGTACTCGCTGGCTCCACCAAGCAGGAGATCAGTCAAGTGCCCAATCAGCCAGCTAGTCGCCAGCACAAGAATGATCTGTCCACGCTATTAGCGTAACCACTTTGCCATTGCCACGGTATGGGCAGCGCTGCCAGTAGCGTTGTCCGGTTGCGTGCCAGCCGTACAAATATGCGGTTGCATTCAACTGCTGCGTGACCTAGAATGCGGTTCCGCCCGGCTCCTGTTCGCATGGTGACGAAAGCGGCCTTTAAAGCCGCCAAAGCGGGTTCAATTCCCGCAGGAGCCTCCACTTTTAGCACAGCATTTGTTGTTTGCTCAAAGACAGCCGCATTGTAAAGTCTTGTAGACACCGGCTGATTATAGCTCTTTGGAGTCACCTCAAGCACGCTTTCGGCCACGCTTCCAGGCAGTTGACTCTGGTGATTTTCGATTGATCAAACTTTGCGCGGCCAGCATTGCACAAGTGCGTGGCAGATCGAAAGTTGGGTTGTCATTCGTGAATCTCCTGGAGAACCCAGATGGCAAACATGAAAGCAACAGGTCGCAACCTGGTGAGATTACAAAGTCCCTATCCTTCAAAACATTAACATAGTCGCTATGCTGGATCAATAGCTTGACGATTTCCACATGGCCATTCTCGGCGGCCCGTTGGAGTGCCAAAGAGTCGTAAGCCTTGGGATCGGACACTGGCAACAACAGCTTGACGATTTCCAGATGACCGTTCATGGCAGCCATTTGCAACGCATGAGAGTCGCCGTCCGTTGGGCATGAAGCCGGCAACAGTAGCTTAACGATTTCCTGGTGGCCGTTCTCGGCAGACAAGCGCAGCGCTCTGGAGGCGTTTGCTTTTGCGTCTGACACTGGCAACAACAACTTGACGACTTCGAGGTGGCCGCTTTCAGCGGCATTTTGAAGCGCCGAGGAGCTTTCGGCCTTCGGATCGGATACCGGCAGCAACAGCCTTACAACTTCTATGTGGCCGTTTATGGCGCCCAGCCGAAGTGCCGAGGAGTTGTTGGCTTTCGGGTCGGATACCGCCAACAGCAGCTTGACGATTTCAAGGTGTCCACTTGTCGCAGCCCATTGCAGCGCCGCCGATCTGTTGGCTTTCGGATTGGATACTGGCAACAACAGCTTGACGATTTCAAGGTGTCCGTTTTGGGCGGCTAACTGTAGTGCACGGGAGTCGTTGGCCTTTGGGTCGACGCCAATCACAAGCAATCGTCTGACGTCTTCTATCAGCCCATTTCTGGCCGCCTCAACCAATGCCTTGTCAAGTTTGTTCGACATCGGTTGATTATAGCGCTTTTCGTGGCAGCGTCAGGCATGTGTCGTTGGCTGAACATCCGTCATGAGCGTATGCGGTTCTTGGTGGCTGCCCTTGTTGGCGTGGACCGACTGCTTAAACTTTGCGAGGCCAACATGGCACGAGCGCGTGGAAGGCAAAGGCTTGGATTGTCAGCCGTGAATTGCTTTACGAATGGCTCTGGTAAGCATGAAAGCAACAAGTCGCAACCTGACGAACAGATGAAGCCAGGGTGCCCCAAAGCCACGACGTAATCGCTATAAGGCAACAACAGCTTGGTGATCTCCAAGTGACCGCTTTCGGCGGCCAAACGCAGTGCCAAAGAGGTGTCAGTTTTAGGGTCTGACACTGGCAACAGCAATCTGACGATTTCAAGGTACCCGCCTTTGCCAGCCCATTGCAACGCTGATGAGTTTTCCGCTTTTGGATCTGACACTGGCAACAACAGCTTGACTATTTCGAGGTAACCGTTCATTGCAGCATACCATAGAGCCAAGGAGCCGTCGGCTCTTGGGTCGGCGCCTTTTTCAAGCAATCGCCTGACAATGGCGACCTTGCCGCCTCTGACAGCTTTAATCAAGGCTTCGTTCATTTTCTCCGACATGGATTGATTATAGCACTCTGACAGGCACATCTATATCAACCCGTAGTCGCCGCGTAAAAGGTTAAAGCGGGCTACCGTTCACGAACAAGCGCGCCAGCAAAGGTTCACAGCCTCGCAAGTAGATGTAGCCAAACCCTTTCAATATCCGCGCCTGTTTCCACTCCAGCAGGTCTCTGTATTCAAGTGTTGACATGGACACAGTTATTGCTTTAAGATGTCCGCATGACGTAAATCCTCCAAAGAGCTTCAGGTTTTCCCCGCCGGGCTCAGGCGCCTCATCCAATCTCGGATGATTGCGCTTGGCCCGGCTCTCTTTTGCAATACCGCCAGCGCCCGCGCGGCCCGCCTTGCGGTGTCGTGCTTGTTCGCTCCCCATCAATGTTTGTCTCTCTCATAAGGATCAGTCATGAATATCGCAATCAAAACACCCGCATCCATCAATCGTCACGCCATCATTGCTGCCTGGCGCGCCAACTGTAAAAAAGCCACAGCAGCACAACATGCTGTGTATCTCATGCTACGCGGTCAGCCCTTGTCGTCCGGCTTCTCCCCGCTCCGCCGCCAGGGCAAGATTGACTCGGCTCATGGCGACCCTGATTACGCCATGCACTCGGCTTTGGCCTGTGCCAAGGGTCTCGAGTGCCACGCTTTCGCCCCCTGGGCTGCCATGATAGGCGAGGTCCCAAAGCACTTTGGCGCCTACCAGCTTACGCCATCCGACATGGATACGCTTTTCTGGGATCGTTTCTTCCAATCCAAGGAGATAACATGCCGCCATTGACCACTACTTGGGTGTTGGTGCGCACGGATCTATCAGTGCCACAACAAGCAGTCCAGGCCATCCACGCCGGCATGGGTGCTGCCGATCGTTTTGGCGAGCCGCCAGCCAACCACCTGGCTTTGCTGTCAGTCCCAGACAAGCTGCGCCTGGAGCGCATAGCCCGCCGCCTCGAAGCCGCCGGCATCCCCTTTCATGCCTTCTTCGAGCCTGATGAGGATGCTGGCCTTACTGCGCTGGCAACTGCTCCATTGCCACCATCTACAGCCAGGCATTTCCGCTCATTGCCGTTGTGGTCGCCGCCTGCGCCAAGCTAGGTTCTCGTGCATCGTCGGCCAGCAGTGTTTACGCTGTTGGCCGACTGTTGCGCCTGGTTGGTTCGTCAAAAGTGATCACGCGCCTTGGCAAAACCGGCAGATAGCCAGCTACAATAATTTGTTCTGGAGCAAACGCGATATAACTGTCCCGTGCCTCTGGCACGTACTGTTTGAAACGTGCATCAGGCATGGTGTCAAGTTTTTCAAGCATGCCAGCTTTCGCCAACGCCTCAATGCGGCCACCGGGAATCCCCTCGTACCGATTCAGGTAGACAATGCCGTCGTACCCACCTGCCTTGGCCGCAGCTATTTTGCTACGCCATTGGCCACCAGCATCCTTGGATCGTCTTGGTTTACGTATGTCAAGCCATCCAAGCGTAAGCGTCCCATTGGGGCTGGTACGCATTCTGGCTTGTTCTTGATCCCCAAAGTGAAAACCACCATCAACGCTTTCGCTCCGGTCAAAAGCAACAATTGGCCAACGCCCGCCATGGGCAACCAATAATAAGTTTCCAAGCGAGTCGCGAACTCGCGATGTGACAAACGCGCCAGCAGGGGGTGCCAAGTCAAGCTCTCGCCCGCCAAGGTAGCCGCGCAGTAAACCGTCAATGTTACCCACCCCTACAGGGTTCCCGGAGTGAATCGCATAAGTAAAGCGTGCTGACAAAAACGCCCCGTTGGCGTCCATGTCGCTTTCAATCAGCCAGTGTACAAAGGGTGGCGCATCAACCCCATCCCCAAGATCGTGGTCAAACGAAATATGCGCAGGCGCCCCTTGCGCCAGGCAAGTGTCGATAGCCTCGGCCACGCTTCGCGCCACAACCCACGGCCTGCCGTCATTGGGCGGATCGCGTTTATCATCCAGAAAGAGTCTGTAAGTCATGCTGTATTCTAGCACGCTAGCCGTTTGACACCTACCCAACCCCTGCTAGTTTTCTTTTGTCTCCAGCCACAAGCCAGACTCATGTTAAATGGACATCTAGACAACCAGTACCTGCACTCGCGTTTCGATGCTGACGCCTTGGCGCGCCTGGACTCGGTTATGCGCACATTCGTGGCTCGTGGTTGCGTTTTGGTCAACCTGCCATGGCTTGCTCCTGACCATATCATGCAACATACCAAGCCAGCCTGGGTAAATCGGTCAGATCCTGCCACCATGGAAGGTTCATTGGTCGCCTCTGGCGAGCAGTCGTTTTTGTGGTTGCACGAACGCGGTGATCTACCGCCCAATCGCGGCCACGGTTACATCGGATTTTCGGCCTGTTTCCGTCTGGAAGAATACGACGCTTACCATCACCATTACTTTTTGAAGGCAGAACTGTTTGCCCCTGCCACCGACGAGGCTCACGCGGCAGCCATCCAGCACGCCATGCTTCGCGATGTGCGCCAGGTCTGGTCTGGTCTCCAAGTATCCAATGCTCCGCTGGAGTTCGCCGCCCTTTCTCATGTTCCAAGCCATCACCGGATCCTCCCTATACGGGTACGCGACCTGGGCGATCAGATGGACCTGGAAATAAACGGGGTGGAGCTTGGCTCGTATGGGATCCGCCACGATTGCCATGGCGATCTGTATGTCTTTGGGACTGCCCTGGCCGAGCCAAGGTTTGGGGAGGCCGTGCGCGAGTACCGGCGCGAACTGGACTTGACAAGTTGACCGATTCGGATGCCAGACTAAGTTACCATCACCAGACTCGAACCGCCGGTCTGTTTGAATACAGACATATCGGCCGCCGCCAACCGCTAAACGCTAATCTCTAATCGCCTAAGGGGCGCGTCCGCGCCTTAGCGCCTCGCCGCCAATCTTCTCACGCACCGCGTTGAGCGCCTCAGCCTTGTCGCGTCGGCCAGCAGTCAGCTCGGCCAACGAGGAAATTATTACCTGCTTTGCCTTGGCGCTTTCTTTTGTACCGTCATCGATCCAGCTTGCTCCCATCTGGCTAATGGCGCCATTGACAGCTAGTGCGGCATCTCGCAGGTATTGAGCTTGCGGGTAGGGCGATGCTTCAAACCCGCCTCGTCCACGCGCATCGGCGCAACACGCGCTAAGAAAGGCTTCCATGAACACGGGGTCCTTCAATAACCGCCCGCCGTCACGTTCGAGCAGGCCAAGCAGCTTCCCCGGTCGTATCCCCATTACCTGATGGCAAGTCAGATGTTCGCGCGTGACCATGATGGCAAGTTCACGCGTCCAGTCTGGTACCGGCAACCGTGCATGGACTTCAGCCAACGGCATGAGCCCTGCGTGTTCGTGGTTGATATGCGCTGGCCATTCCTCCCGCGGCGTAAGAGCCTTGCCAAGATCGTGTACAAGTGCCGCCCAGGCAACGTTTATGTCGCCAGGCGCCAGGATTCCGGCCTGCTTTACCACCATCTCAATGTGGACTCCTGTATCAATCTCTGGATGCCACTGCGCCTTCTGCGGGACACCGTAAAGCGCATCGACCTCCGGCAGCCATCGCGCAAGCAAGCCGCTTTCGCGCAAAAGGCGCAAAAAGACCCCAGGGTTGGGCCCTGTCAGGCCATCTTCCAGGGCTTCCCATATGGAAGCCGGTTCATCTGTCGTTGTAGTTGTCCGCGCATCACGCAACTGCATGATGTCAATCTCGCCAAGCCCAAGACCAATGCTTGCCCCCAGTGCCATGGCGTGCCCGGCCTGTGTCGCTTGCTGCCGAACGCCTGGCAACAAACGCAACCGTCCGTCACGCGCATCGTCCAGCCCGTGGAAGGGATCCAGTATTTCGCCGCTGGAAAGGTTTTGGGCAACCGCACCAGCGCTGGCGCCAGCCATGGCCAGTATTTCGACGCGACCCCAGGCGTCATTTGCCAGTCGGCAACGATCCATGCCCAGCGCAACGGTCTCATCGTCGCATCGCTGCCAGCCGTCACGCTCAAGTCCTGCCAGGACTGCTTTGGTATCAGCCATGAACAATCGTTTGCCATCTCGTTGTGGCCTGCCAAGGGCAACCCGTAGGACAGGCTCGCCCGTAAGCCACAAGCCATCGGCACGGGTAATAACTTCCAGAGGGGGTATGGAGAACATGCTACCATATTAGCTCAATATGATTGCTTGTTCTAGTCTTCGCGGTCTTGCCCGGCTGCCAACGTGCTGCTAGTGTTCATTTCTCTTTGATGCCTGGTACCTCCATGAACGCTCAGCCAATCAAGCGCGGTCTACTTTCAAAGCAGATCAAGAAGGTATTGATGCGGCTATTGCCGCCGCCCGCCGCCCGTCTTGTGCAAGCCTTACCGCAAGCCTTACCGCAAGCCTTGCCGCAAGCCTTGCCGCCAGCATTATCACTGACCCTCTCACTAACCCTCTCACTAACCGTGCTGCTAGCCTTGTCGGCATGCTCGCATCCAGCCAAACACCCCTCGCCACCACCGGCCCAGCTATCCACACAGTCCGTTTCCAAGCCAGCTCCCAAGCCAACACCAATCCAGCCCCAGTTGGCCAATCCGGCCAAGCCAAGCCAGCAACAGCCTGCAGTCGCTGGTGACAATACCCCGCAGACCCACGCTGTGATAGCCGCCATCCATACAAAATATCCAAGACTAAGTGTTTCCAGCATCAGCCAGATCGCCACCCCCCAAGGCCAGCCGGTATTCCAGCTTACAGCCGCCGGCCGTCTGATTGTTACTAACTCGACCGTCGATTTTCTGGTCGAAGGTGGACACCTGATCGTTGGCGTTGGTGAAGATGTGCGCAACGTTTCAGATGACCTTGCCCGCCTGTCTGCCGTCAAGATATACAATAATCTACCACTCAACCTGGCCTTGCCAGAGGTTTACGGGAAGGGCGAACGCAAGGTGGTAATTTTCGAGGATCCAGATTGTCCCATTTGCCAACAGCAAGAGCACAATATGGATGCCGCTGGCGCTGCGCTGAACGCTACCGTCTATGTAATCCCTTTCCCGCTGCTCAATGCCCACCCGGACGCCTTGCGCAAGGCTGCTTGGTTGATGTGTACCACAAGTCCAGCCTCGGCTTGGCACACCTGGATGGTCTCTGCCGATACCACCGATAAGGGCTGGGCCGCCTTCGCTGCCGTGCATCCAGCCAAAGAGGGCTGTCCGAACTCCAAAATCGCAGCGCTTGGAGTGGTTCTTGCTCATTCCCTGGGGTTACGCCGAACCCCGACCATATTCTTCCCTAACGGCACCGTAACCCAAGGTGCGTTGTCGGCCGAGGATATGGAGGCCATATGGGGGACGCCGATGCCGGTTGCTCCGCGCTAGTGCGCCATCTGGTTGCTACCATTTGACTACCAATGCCATTGCAATCCAGAAAGCCACGCACAAAAACTTGCTTTTTAGCATGGATACCATTACCGTGTACCGCCAGGCGCGTACCAGTGCTGTCAGGCTATAACAAACCAGCTACTTAGCTGGTTTGTTATTCCACAACGCGACTCGTAGCTGTGCTATGATTGGAGCCAGTTACATACCAGGTAGTACCATGGAACCCATACCGTCAACAATCACCGCCGCGCATGCCGTCAAGGTATTGCCACGCTTGGAAGAGCTGCTCACAGCAATCGATGCCAGTTCCAGGAAACTGCAAGCTCTTGCATCAAGACTACCGGTTGCCGTACTGTTGAAGCATCTACGTGATTTGCCACAATCAGATCGTGCGTTTGTCAACGCTGCGTCCTTATCTGACATCACAACGATAATATCGCGCACATCCGCGCCCGCGCAGCCTGGCCAGATTGTTGTCCTGGATGCCAGTTTGCCATTCCCGCACGTGCATATTTGTGACGATCTCGTTCAGGCAACATCCCATAGCCAATCTCTCATGCTCCAACCGCGCCAAGGGTGGAGTGCTGCATGGGTGGCGGCTTTGGCAGAGTACCTGCTTGTGACCTATCCATCCACCATGTACTACTCGGCATCTTCGCCACACCGCTACCGCGCATGGTGCCGTACAAAACTTCCCCCGTCCATGTTCCCATCGCAGCCAACCAGACAGCGTATCGAGTCTCACCTGATTCCGTTGCGCACCACCATTACCAAGCTGTCAAACAGTGTGCTCACTTCAGACGAAAAGGCTCACAAGCTATTAGCCATTGTACGCACGCGTGCCAATATACCAATCACGCGTCCGTCTCCTTGATTACCAACGATATTTATAGATGCCACAATCTGCCACCACAACTCCGCTATTTGCCGTCTTGGGACTGTCAACTGACGCAACCCAGGCTGATATTCGTGCGGCCTTTCGCCGCGCCGCCCACCGTTGGCATCCAGATCGCAATCCGGGAATACCATCAGCTGCCGCCAGCTTCGTCGAGGCGCAGCAAGCCTACCGCATTCTTTCAGGCAAGCGCGCTGCTCCTCCTGCAAAGCCCACGCCGCCCACAGCCAGGGTTCCTCCAAGGAAGCCTGATGTTTTTGGAGACGATATCCACCGCACTTTAGTCTTGACACTCCCATCATTGTTCGCTCCCCAGCAATGCGTAATGGACATCCGCCACGCGGTCGCCTGTCAGTTTTGCAAAGGGTTAAGGCCCGGCTGTCGCTACTGCGCCGCACGTGGTCAAATATTTATGACCTCCCGTCTGGCATTGCGCTTGCCGCCGGGCTTGCTGCCAGGCCAATGCCTCGTATTCCGCGGTCGCGGACACGATGGCCCATTGTTCTCGGCTCCCGGTAATCTGATAGTGACTGTCGCCTGGAAGCGCTCCGGCCGCTGGCAATGGAACCCGGTTACCTTGCGTTTGGAAACAGTGCTCCGCCGTGGCCATCGTATCCGAGCCCATGGCGGCAAGGCTCGCCTGCGCGCCCCAACAGGCAGTCGTCTGGACATAGAAGTACCCCCACGCCTCCCGGAAGGCTCATGGCTGCGTCTGGTTGGCGTAGGCCTGCCAGCCACGACCGCGCCACACCAATGCGCAGATGCCTTCGTATGCCTGGCATAACGCAACGCGACACGCCACGACATGGCTGTAAATACAGCCTCCGGTGTATCCAGTACTCATTGGACAGCCTTGACTACTGGCCGTCAACGACCTAGTATGACGGGTCAATTTCGAACGAAGGCGATAACATGATTTCGACCTCGCTCGCGGCCCGAACGGCCCCTCAGTCGTCGCTCCGCCTGCCTTCCCCAACCCAGTTTCCAGCATACGCCCGCGCCGTGAATGCGCTGCCTGTTTTAAGCCAGGAACAAGAAACGTTACTGGCCAAGGCCTGGCGCGACCACGGTGATCGCAACGCCGCCGCCCAGCTGGTACTGGCTCACTTGCGCCAGGTAGTAAAAGTAGTACGCGATCACGCTGGCTATGGTTTGCCGCAAGCCGATCTGGCCCAAGAAGGCACGGTTGGCCTTATGCAAGCCGTACACCGCTTCGACCCGGATCGCGGCGTGCGTCTGGCAAGTTTTGCCTCGCATTGGATCCTTGCCGCGGTGCGTGAGTACATCGCCCGCAACTGGCGCATGGTGCGTCTGGGAACATCGTCTGCCATGAAAAAGTTGTTCTTCGGTTACCGCTCGGCGGTCGCAGGTTTGCGCGCTTATGGTGTGGATCGCGACTCCTCAGGTTTCGTGGCTGATGTCGCCAAGGCCATGGAGTTGTCCAGCGAACAAGTCGAGTCGGCTCGCGCCTATTTCTCGTCTCGTGATTTATCCATGGATGCCCAAGTGCCGGGCGCCCCAGGGGCATCCATGATTCACGCCGGATTTAGCGATGTGCACTCCGGTGGGGCAAACTTGGGCGCAACAGGCTCCACGCCAGTTGGCCAGACCAATGGAGATCGCCTGGGCGACCCATCACCAACCCCAGAAGAGTCCTTGATAGACGCCGATTTCGCAAGCCACGCCACCACCGCCTTACGCAAGGCGTTGGTCAGGCTCTCTTGCCGCGACCGCGAAATCCTCACTGCCAGACGCCTGCTGGATAAGCCGCAGGGATTGGTGGAACTGGGGCTCAAACATGGCATATCGGCCGAGCGTGTGCGTCAGATCGAAAACCGCGCCATCCGGCAACTTCGCACCGACATGCTGTCAAGTGCTACGCCACCGGACACCAAGCCGCCTGGCACCAAGCCGCCTGACACCACGTTGCAAAATGGCGTTAAAGTACCGCCAAAGACTGAGCCGACGTTCTCGAAACCAACTGTTTGCACACCGCTCGTATCGTTGATCTAGCTACCACAATGGGTGACCAAGTTCATGAAGAATGTTCCGGATGAAAATGTAGATACGTCGTTATTCTCATCGATAGCATCCCATGTCTCCTGGGTGGACTCGATGTGGTTTTCCGGCAACAGCCCAACCACTCAAGGGCTGAACCACGCACGTCTACGTGATCTTGCAATCGCCTCCCTTGGGTTGTGCGGTGAGTGTTCAGAGGTCTTTGACGAGGTTTCTTCTTTAGACCAACCGCAGTCTCCGTCTCACGCTTTGGTGTCAGAGTTAGGTGACGTTTCCTATTATTGGTTCAGGCTTTCCAGCATACTTGGGCTCGACCCACAAGCGCTACTGGCTACTGCCGTAAAGTCATCATCGTCCTTATATCCGTCGCCGTCATTGACGGTTGTGCCGACAGATCACGCCACGGAACTGCTATTGACATCCAGCAGATTTGCAGAGATAGCCAAGAAGCATATTCGCGATGGCTCAGATTCGCTTGATCGCGCAGCTTCAGCCATGCTCGCCGTAGCTGTGGCATGGCTACGCGTCCTTGATCATTTTGACATCGACCCCAAGGTTGTTTGGGCTGCCAACCATGAGAAAATAACTGGTCGTCTTAGTCGCAATACGCTGCGCGGGTCCGGCAATAACCGCTAAATCCGCCGAGCACCAGGCCGGCTTGTAGCGCTTGGTGTCAACCAGGCACGGCAAGGCTTGGGTGCTTGCAAGGTATTATACATGCCCACTTGAATTCTCTCGTGTAGCTCCCATTTACTACGTATCCCAATCGTTTTCAGGAGATACACCATGCATTGCCGTACCGCCGCAGTCCTTCCATTTCCTCTCGCCGCAGACTTGATCTCGGCGCTCACCAACCGTGATCAACGCGATATTGCCTCGGTCACAGTTCCGCACAATATTCTTGCCACCAAGGGTACTTATCGCGTCCAGATGGCCTTACCAGGTCTCACTCCGGCTGATGTAGACGTGGAAGCAGCCGGCCCGCGCCTGACCGTTACCGTGCGTCCCCTTGTCGATCAGCCATCTGGGACGACTGCTGACTCCAAAGAAGACACAGTAGACTCATCTCAATCCGTACAATCGCCCAAAGAGGCTGCCGAAGAAACTATCCATCGTGGCTTCAACCCGGACTCTTTCCGCAATGAGGTTCACAGCTTCGAGATGCCAGAAGATGCCGACCTTAAAGCAATCAAGGCCACTTTGCGCAACGGAGTGCTCGATATCCTGGTGCCACGTCTCAAACCGGAATCGGTACGCATAGCGGTTTCGGTAGGCTGACGATGGTTTCGGAACTGGTGGGTCTGCCAGAGCCGGATAAGTAACGCCTGCCGAAACACCAGATTGCCAGGCGTTGAAGGAGATAGGGATATCGACGACCCCGCCGGTTCAAGTCAAATCGGAACGTCCGTCTGGCGATTTTCGGTCCCACCCGGTAACAACGTAAATCGAGTGAGGTAGACGTCCGGCGGCATATCCAGTATCCTCTCACCCATGCTTGACGCTACTGCCATCGCTGTTGATCTTGACAAGGAAAAGCCACCCCGGAGTCCACCGCGCAAAAACGGGCCTGGACAACTATCGCGTGCCTACGTGGTGCGACTTTACCCAACCGCCGAGCAAGCGTCAGCCTTGCGGCAATGGATCGGTTGCTGCCGGTATGTGTGGAACTGGACGGTTACAACCCAGGCCGCCGCCCGCAAGGACACCGGCAAGAA
>CAJDWE010000002.1_pt1 | contig 47409 bp, 33 predicted proteins | sample 7391521 | NCBI WGS metagenome assembly CAJDWE01 (sample SAMEA7055732, study PRJEB34461) | soil metagenome | biome: terrestrial ecosystem; feature: Peninsula; material: soil | place: Antarctica | collected 2016 | reverse complement strand
CAGAGTCGTGGTTGAGGCGCCGCTTACGCCTTGATTGGTCGTGGATGAGGACGAGGCAAGGTATGCCTGTTCGCGAGACACGTTCAATGGCACCGATTGACCGTTAAGGCTGATCAACGAAGCACTTGTTACCAGGGCTGTATTGCCCATGGTGGACAGAGCCTGGAACACGGCGTTTGCTGAAAACCTACCGTTGGTCTTGGTAAAGGAGACATTACCACCACCATTCGAGTCCGCACCTGAGCTAAACAGTCTTAAACCGAACTTGGCAGCGTTATTGTAAAATATGCTCCAGTCCAGACCTGCGGAATCGGAGCGGTTGTCCTCCACTGAATAAACGTCAACCCGCAGCATGACCGAACGGTTGAACACCTTGTTGAACTCGCCCAACTCGGCAGATATTTCATCCAGGACGGTGGGGGTGTCGTGGACTGTTATCAAACCAGCACTTGGCACCATGCTGTAAGTACCACCGGACGACATGGATGCCTTAATGGCCCTCTCGACGTCACCCCATATTTCCATCTTGGACTCTACCGAGGTGTTTTGGCCGCTAGAGCCAGTGATGCCACCGCCACCACCGGAGCCGCCACCACCGGAGCTACCACCACCACCACCACCACCACCACTAGCGCCGCCACTAGCGGCTTGGGCCGTAGTACTGAGGGTGGCTGAAGAGTTGGTCGCGCCGGCAATAGCTGCCAGACGGAAAACCCGCGTCTCGTAGCGGAATATCTCGACTTGACCGGTGGAAGCATTCCAGCGCCAGCTTATCCCCATCCTTCCGGTTACGTTGTCAAGCAGGCCTGCGATCGTGCCAGAATAGGTCAATCCATCCAGGTCTGTGCCCGTTGCTACGCCACTTAGGGCTGCGGCTGGCAAGCCTTGGGGGATACTACCAGGCGGAGTGGCGGCGTCGTTTGGAAGCGGCGGCAAACCTGCTGGCGCCCCTTTGGGGGCCGTGGCGCCCGAGGCCAGTCCCTGCGGAGCACCAGATGACGGCGCGTCTTTGTAGACATCTTGCGAAACTACGATGCGGACGTGGCTACCTTCCGAAACCGAGGCCATCAGCTCTGCCAATGAAATGCGTTGGCGCACCGCCACATTGGCGCTGCGTAGCAGCGATGGCGGCAAGGCATCGTTTGGATTGACTGGAACTGTTTCCAACGGCTTGGAAGCAGCATAAAAGCTTGCATCCGACTTGAAGAACCCTGACTCTTGGCGTGGGACGTTGGCTTCAACCATGTCCCGGTTGGATTTTGCCACTGAATGGTCCATGGCGATCACAGCGCGCGAGGTTGCGCAAGCCGAAAGCAACATCAGCAAGGCTGCGGCGAGCAGTAGTCGGAGCCAACCAGCGGCTGAAGCAATGGGGTACTGGCGGGTATTTTGCTTGGACATTTCTAATCCCTGGAACTTAAAAGCGTCTCAAAGACGCGGAGGCTGGCGATAGTATCAGTTGGCAGGCGTCGTTTCAATGCTGACCAATGGTATAGGTATTGACGTTATGATCGCCGACACGCTGTTTGGTAATACTGGCATCGTTGATGGACAGTGGACGCTCGGTTGAGGCAGCACCTGCGAGCACAGGGGCGGCAGGATTGGCGGGTGCGAACTGTGGAGACACCGATTGGGTGGCATTTCCATCGGTCTTCCCACCATACGGCTGAGCACTGTACTGATTGTTATCCGATGAGTCCAAGCTCATAACCCTGGAGGCCAAGCTAGCCGCTGTGGGCGGGACGACCTCTGGTGGCTGATAGCTCTGGTTATAAACGTGCACCACCTTATCCATGGTGGTCAGCTTGACAATCAATGGCTGATCCGACTGCGAGAAGCCCTCGATCAACTGAGCCAAGGGGCCAGTCGGAGAGGCAAAGCTGCCGTGAAACACGGCGGGGGCAGCGATAGGGTAGTCTGCGCCTTCCCATACAACCTTGTTCCAACCAGCCTGGCGTGCCCAGGCTTCAACATTTTGACGAAGCGTCATTGAAGCATTCAGGCGCCACGCCTGGTTCGCAGAGCTTTGTTCAACAGGCTTTGGTACAGACTGTTGGTGTACGAGACCGTTTGATTGATAGTGGTTGCCGACCAGGTCATGCTGAGGTGACGGCAGCTTGCTGATTGGGTTTACCAGTGCGTGACTTAATGGCGGTTGTGGCTCGAGCGCTATCTGTAGGGTCGTCATGCGACCGTGCGAGGCTACGCTTGCCGGTGGTTGCGCGGCGGCGGACACCTTGATGGCAAACGAACGCCAATCAATGGTCACTGACAGGCCATAAGCCTTGGCCATATGATCGGTGGTTTGGGTCCAGTTATCGCCGGACGCTGCTGACCAAGATACCGGGCCACGCGCTTGTGCGGCTGCGGCCACACTTACCGAAAACTTCTGTGGGGCTATCTGGCTCATGGCCATGCTTACTGGAACAGCGTGCCCCCATCCCGATGCTGAAACTGGCGGGGTACTTGGAGTTCCTGTTTCGTGGACGCCCGCTTCCTCATAGGTACTAGCGGCATAGGAATACTTGCTGGCGTCCAAGGCGGATTGGCTAGGGTGAACATTACCTGAAGAATCCAGGTTGGTTGGCGAGGCAAGATCAGGTGATGTATTGCCAGTTGTGGCGTTACCTACGCTTGAGATTGTGCCGGAAAGCTGCTGCGGCACGACAAGATGTACAGCGGTAGCGGCCTGCGCTGGGACTGGCCGTACTGGAGGGGGTTGGGTGTCATAGCCGTCTTCAATAACAAGACCGCTGGTCTTGTATTGTAACGACTGTGGAGACGATTGCGGTGACTGTTGGGCAAGAGCGATGGCTGGAACCAATGCCGCTAGCAACAAGGCGGCGGCCACGGATACTGACGCCTGGCTTACGGATGAGAAAACATGGCGCGTAGACCGCGGCGGTGTCGCCACACTATATTGTTTTGTCATTTTCCCGATCCGACGCCATTAAGGGGTGGCTGAACTTAACCCGGCATCCAGATGACGTCAAGCGGTAAATCCTGACCGATCGATTTTATGACTCGTCGCTTGACCAGCGACGGCGTGTAGAAACGGCTGGTCTGTAAGTTCCCATGGTTAGTACAGAGAGTCTGCGCAGGGCATTTGGAACCGTATATCCCTTCCACTGGGCCAAGCCAAGAAGGGCTATACCAACCATGGCAACCCCCAGTGTCCACCAGCGAGGGTGATATAGTATCAAGAGAAACATTACCAGCATGCGGGCGTCCAGAGGCCCTACCCGCAAACTGCGGCCAGTGTCTCGCCAAGAAATTCCAGTCCAGCCAGCCATGAAGGATTGATAACACAATATCCACAACAAGCAACAGTTTGCTTTAACCTGGTAGCGAAGACAGGCGCGGATCCAGATTAACGGGCGGTTGAGCTGCTGTATCTGGGGCTTCTTGAGATTGATCCTCAGAGTGCTTGGCAATACTTGGAGCAACATGAGCCAACGCACTTGCGTCAAGCGCATTGGCCTGACTTGCGTATTCAAATGTGCGCAGCACACTGCGGTCTATCTTGCCTTCACTGAACTTGATGCGGGCGTCGGCAAGGAAGGTTTGGCCGTGCTCTTCCACAATATCCTTGCAAATCAGGCTAAGGCGATCCAAGTCTTGGGTGCGTAATAGTTTTTCCACGATTTCCGGAGTCATGATCACGAACTCACGCAAGGCGATGCGGCGGCCATCGCGGGCCATTACCAATGTCTGGCAGACAACCATACGTAAGGCCATGACTATGTCTGTAGTGCGGGCGTGAGCCTCGCCAGGTGGGGACAATGCCACAATGCGCCGGATGGTCTCGGCAAAGCCGTTGGTATGTACCGTTGTGTAAACCAGGTGCCCCGTCATGGCGGCTACAAGGACCTCGGTCATGGTCTCAGCATCGCGCGCTTCGCCAAGCATGATGATGGTCGGCTTACGGCGGAGGGCATTACGAGAAGCGCGCAAGAATGATGGTAGATTGCGGTCTATTTCTGTTTGAAAGATACTTGTTGTTGGATGATTGATTTCGTCGAATACATATTCGATTGGGCTTTCGAAAGTGATTATCTTGCGGTGTCCTTCCGGGTCTTCGGCAAGATGCCTGATTATCGATGCGAGCAAAGTTGTCTTTCCCGAACCGGTTGCGCCGGCGATCAGAATGAGCCCTTGGCGTGGCGCTATATTTGCGATGATTGTCTGCTCCAGCGCCATTTCTGAAAGCAATGGCGGCTTGGACGGGATGGTGCGCAACGTAATTTGGGCTCCGCTGATACCTTCTGAGATTCCAGCCACGCAGTTGACTCGGAAACGATAACGCCTATCACGGTCTGGTCTTAGGTCGTAGGAGAAGTCAGCATCGTCAGGGCCAGACAGGCGGCCTTTTATCGATTCGCTTTGGAAAATATGAGCCATGAAATCGAATACTTCAGACTTACTAAGCGCACGGCGGGTAACGCGGTGGAACCTGCCGGCGATCTCAAGAAATATTTGTTCATTGTGTTGGACGGTGATATCCGAGGCCTTGACCTCGGATGCCCAGACCAGGAAACGATCTACATCAGGGGCTGTAAAGCGCGCTGTTGGCTCGTCAGGAAACAGCAGCCCTTCGGCACTGGCAACAGCTCCCAAAAAGTTGACCGGCTGCTTTGCCATTCCAGGAACTGTAAAGTGCGCGGGTTGCGTGCCAGGAGCCAGCGGCTCTTTGGCACTGGCAACAGCACCCAGGAGGTCAACTGGCTGTTTTGCCATTTTAATCCTTGAACATGGTTGGGAATATTAGACCACCACATAAATCTCACGGTAACGACCAGGTGTCAACCGCGTCTTGTTACACGGCTAGTTGCCATGTCCATCTGTGTGGCTGGTTTGATCATCAGCGTCTGGCGAGATCGTTGGATCCTGGGTGGACGTCTTGAAGCGGTCGAGTCCGGCGTCGTGCATATCGCGATCAGTGGCGGAGTCTATTGGATCTTGCTGTCCATTGTCGGCAGGAGCTGTTTTTGGAACCAGATAGAGCCAACGGCTGCGGTCTGGATCCAAGGCAGCTGAACGAGTTACTTCATAGACGCGGTCATTGATGGCCATCTCATCGCCACCGCCGGTTACGCCAAGATTCGACTTGGCCAGGATCGGCTTGGCTACAACTCCTTGCTGGTAAAGAGCCTTGTAACGTAGCATACCTGTGAAATCCCTGGACAGGCGTGCCAGGTTTCCCTCAAATGTTTGATCGGCGAGCACAACGCCTTGTTTCCAGCCCTGAGCCGCGGCGGCATCCCAGACAGCGCGTTCGGCAGGGGTATGCGGCAAGTAGGCTGCATCCGGTAAAGACGGGCGTACGACTGCCAGCGGCAAGTAATCACGCCATGTCGGCGCGGAACTTACCAGGCGGGCTGGGAACTCAATACGGTAGAGCCTGTCGGCTGCGCGTACAACTGTTGCGCTGGGCTGATTGTAAGCATCGCGACCCTCTTCTATCACCGGTGGGATGAAGCCTGGCTCCAGCATGACTGCCGAGAAGTTGAATACCAAGTCATACTTGGCGGCGCGCTGATACAGCGATTGGTTGATGTACCATGACCGCGACGCCAAGCCAGCTTGAACACTGTAAGTCTTGGCGGCGGTTTCGATTGCGGAAGCCCGAATGGGAGAGACGGCTTGTTTGGCAGAACGGACACTTGCTGCCACAGCAGACGAAAGTACCCCCGCTTCACCCGGAGGGGGCCCAAGGTCGGGCTGATCGGCACTATGCGGCGAGACTTGGCTCCAATAGGTGTCGCCAGGGATGGCCGGAGAGCCAAAAGAGGTAGAGGCTATTGGGACTGGTGCTGACGGGACTGGTGCTGACGGGGCGGACTCTGGCGGGACTGACTCTGACGGGACCGGCGCCTCTTGAGTCACCGCACCTTGGGCAATCGATGCTGGCTGGGCAAACAATGCGAATGGGCACAAAGCTGCCATCACGGCGAACGTCTGGATATATCTTGGCATACGCATATGAGGCCTCAGCGACACTGGGCTTGAGGGCCGGCGTGGGCTAAGCAGATGACCCGCGGCCCCACGAGAACCTTGACTGTGATTGGTGATATCTGGTCGGCAACGGCCTCAAGCACATCCGTAGCTGTGGCACGGTCTTTGTGCACAGTCACATCTGGGACATAGCCCGTGCCGTCTTCGACATACCGGTATCCGATGGCGTTTGAGACCTGGCGCAGCAAGCCGGCTGCCGAGCCATGCCAATGAGCGCGAATAAGCTGATCCAGGGCGAGACGGTTGTAAGCGATCCTGGCTGCTGTGGCAGCGGCAGCGGCTGCTTGGGTGGCGGCAAGAGCAGAACGGCCTTCCGGTGTCTGAGGCTGGGCTACCAATGGCAGCGATGGAGCAATGGATGGTTGGGTTGAAGCGCCGGCTACTGTAGAACCGATGAAACCTGGCTTCCTGGCTCCGGCGTCACCGTTATCCAACGCTACCAGCAACTTCAAGGAACTGGCGGCCGAGCTAACCGCGTTGGCCATGCGCTGATCTACAAAAGACCTGGTGGCCGACTGTTGGTCTACGGCGTGGTTGGCGTGGGTACCCATACTGGCGCAGCCGGCGACAGCTACGGCCAACATGATCGAGGTAGATGACCTAAGGAGGCAGTGGATCGATTTCACTCTATGGCTCCATGACGTAAGGCAGGTTTGCGCACGGTGGCGAAAACCTTACAAGATGAAAACAACGTGTCAAGCTGGAATATTGAGAAGACAGCATGACCTGTTGTCAATATTGCGCAATAGCTATAGTTTGTCCGTTACCTTGGTGACAATGTAGTTATGCCAATCTCCCAGCACCCAACAAAAAGCGCCAGCACGTTACGAGCCTATCCGGCGCGGGCGCGGCTGTTGATACAGCAATGTCGGCGCAATCTCGAGGTTGGCCCGCACGAAGCTTTGGGCGAGAGGCAACTGGTAGGCTGGTTGATCCACAGGAAAACTACCTATTCAGCTTCCACATGGAGACAGTACAAGGCCAGCATCAGTCACTTTTTGGAGCGAGAAGTGACTGGCGGGTCGGCGGGCGCCGAGGAGGCGCTGGCAATGTTGGCTGAAGAAGGCACCTTGGGCTGTGCAAAGCACACCAACAGATCGTCTGGCAGCAAGCTCAAACGGCTTCCATACAAACAGTACCAGGCAGTACTGGCTCACCTTGAGGAGCACCCAAGCACCTGGTCGGGGGATCTGTCCAGGTGGCTAAACAGCGCGCTGCTTACTGGATTGCGACCATCGGAATGGACGGGAGCCAATATGGAAATCAATGCGGGGGCGCCAATCTTGGTCATAGATAATGCCAAGGCTACCAATGGCAGGGCACACGGACCCACGCGAACATTGATACTGGATGGACTTTCGGCGCAGGAACGAACAACGATAGCTGAACATGTAGAGCGCGTGCGTGGGTTTCATCAAGCTGGCGAGTTTGATCGCATCCGCGATGGATGCGCAAGGCTACTGGTGTCTACCCAGCGCAAACTGTGGCCAAAACGCAAGAAAACCATCACCCTATACTCTGCCAGACATCAGTTTACAGCTGATGCCAAGGCGTCTGGCTTCTCTACGGAAGAGCTGGCGGCCATGATGGGACACGCCGTTGATACAACAGCAACAAGACACTACGGGCGGGGAGCGGCTGGCTGGGGGATGACACGTGTCAGACCGGCACAAAGTGACGTAGAGCGGGTGCGGCGTACTTTCCAACCGCAACCTGCCAGCATGACTTTACGACACAAGGGTCTCGTCAAGCCACACCCTGCCTCAAGGTAGTTAACCTTGGCTGGCAGTTACGGACGCGACGCTTGACCCTGTGGCTTGGCCAAACGCAAGCGCTCACGAGCCAGCTCGGCGCGCAAGCCTGTGAGCCTGGCAGACTCGTCGACCTTGCGTACGCCCATGGCAGCTGCGCGTGGCTGACCGATCACGACCACATGCTCTTTGCCGCGGGTGATCCCGGTATAGATCAAGTTGCGATTGAGCATGAATACATGACGAGAAGAACACAGCATCAAGATTATCGGGCGCTCTCCGCCTTGGCTTTTGTGGATGGTAATGGCGTAGGCCATCACAAGCTGACGCGCGGAGGCACGAGAGTGCTTGACGATTTGGCCGTCGTCCATTTGTACTTTAAGACTCCCATCTGGGTTTATTGCACTGATACAGCCCATATCGCCGTTGAAAACATCCAGATCATAATCATTTCTGGTTTGCATGACCCGTTCACCGATAAGGAACCCAGTGGCACCAATAGCCGATTCTGGAGACGGATGAGCAGGATTCAGACGCCAGCGAAGCCTGGCGTTAACAGCCTTGGTGCCAAGCGGCCCCTCCTTTTGTGGGGTTAGTATCTGGATGTCTTTGGGATCGTACCCCTTGTTGAGATAGCCATCCACAAGCTCCTCCAGACGTACCAATGCCGGCTCGTCATCTTCGACTGCCTGGAAAGCGAAAGCATCTATCCATGGGTCCGAACCAGACTTGGTCATTGAGCCACCCGTCAGCACGCGGGCGGCCGTATGGGCAATCATGCCTGAGTTGCGGTGGATTTTGGTAAGCCTGGCCGTTGGTATCTGGGATGAATCGATCAGTTCACGAAGAACGTTTCCAGGGCCAACCGACGGCAACTGGTCGGCATCGCCAACCATGACAAGACGCCCGGTTGGCGGGATGGCTCGGAGCCATGCGGCCATCAGATAAGTATCCACCATCGAGCTTTCATCAAGGATGAAAATATCGCCATCCATGGGGTGCTCGCGATCATGGGAAAAGCGTCCAAAGGCATCGCTGCCAAGCTTGCGATGAATGGTTGCCGCCGTACAGCCAATGGCCTGGGTCATGCGCTTGGCGGCGCGGCCAGTAGGAGCGGCCAAGACGACCGACAAGCCAACGGCTGAGAAAGCTGCAACAATGCTGCGCAAAGTGGTGGTCTTGCCGGTGCCCGGCCCGCCGGTCATGATCGAAACCGGATAGCGAAAGATCAAGTTGGCCGCATAGCGCTGAGAGTCGTCCAGTCCGATATCCGGGTTATCGATGTAGCGGCTCATGGTATCAAGCATTCTTTCGGACAATGGGGGAACTTTTTCCAGACGTGCCAATAGGGTAGCGGCGATGGAGTTCTCCGCGGACGCCAGGCGCCACGGAGTAGCACACACGGCCTCTCCCGACACTGGCTGACCATTGATTATTTTGCGAAACGGCAATGTCCGCAACATGACTTGACGGGTATCGGCCAGGCGTTGGCAATGCACCTCAACATCCTGACGTGGCATCGAGACAAACTCGCAAGCCTCCGATACCCAATCGGAGACTGGAATGGCGGTGTGCCCATCTGATGATACCCGTTCTGACAAGACATGAGCCAGGGCAGACTGGATGCGGCGTGGGTCATTTGTGGAAATACCCAGAGAAATAGCGACCGCGTCTGCTTTGCGGAAACCAATACCATCCACAGATGTAAGCAAATAAGGGTTGGCGCGCAGGCGCTCCTCGATGTTGTCTGCACCAAGCAAGTCAGCTACGCGTGAGGCCATTGACTCGCCCAAGCCGTGCTGACCCAAAAACGACACTACGCGATAAGCGGCACGCTTGATCTTCCAAGACGCGCCCAGGGCTGCGGCTAAAGATGGAGAGATGCCTGGGGTCTGGGCAAGCTGGGATGGGTCTGTCTCCAGTATTCTGATCAGATCGAGGCCGTAGCGGTCAACCAAGGTTGCCCCCAAGGATGGGCCAACGCCACGCAGGCGACCTGCCGACAAATAAGCGCGCAGTGCTTGTCTGGTAGTTGGAACGCCATCTTGGACGTAGAGAGCGTCCAGATAAACGCCACGATCATCTTCCTTCCACTCGCCAGCCACGTCCATGCCATAGCCCATGACCGGCGAGCCGATGAAGGCGCTTGAAACGCCCTTGATGAGAATGGTTGGCTCGGCTGAGAAATCTTTACGCAATGCGGCTGGCGGGATATCCACTTTACCCTGTGGACGAGCCGAGGCGATGAAATACCCCGTGACGGGGTCTGAGAACAACACCTTCTCGAAGACAACAAGCATGGCCACAGATGGAGCCGTTGAGGCCTGTGGAGAGATGGATGTTGTAAAGGATTGGGATGGGCCAAATGGCATGAGTAGCGCCTGCTCAAAGCCATATTTTAGCTCAACTTGAGTATTTTTTCCAGAAGTTTATTACAGCCGTGACCAATACTTCCCCAGGCACTCATAAAAGTGCGGTTGGATAAACGCACCAAGACCGTGGCTAGCTGGAAGACTGGGAGGACTCCAGGAGGTGAAAACGACTCTCCAGTTCTTCGGCCATGGTTATTATCACGCTTTGCTCTTGGGCATCATCCAGCATTCCTGCGCGCTGACGTAAACTGTCGCGGCGCTGCTCGATTTCGCTCAAGGCTCCGTATGGGAACGCAACCGCGAGAACGCGACGTGCTGCCTGTGGCCCGATTCTCTCATAGAGACGGTCGCGCAAGGAGATATTATCGGCGTCGGTGCACAAAGCCCAGAACTCCTGGGGGCTAAGCACCAGGGACAGAAGATTCGTGTAGACGCCGCTCTTGGTCTTGAACTTGGCCATAAACACGCCAGGCTCAGGGGGGCGTGGGTCATGAACACTGTGGGTCAGATGGTATATCTCAGACGGGTCAGTAAAGCCGAACCTTTGGGCAATGCTGTTGACGGTAGCCTGGGTACCACCAGACATGATAAACATGCCCGAGGCGAACTCGACCATTTTATCGTCGAAATCCGAAAGCGATTGGCTGGCGAGCATGATGTCCACATGCCACTTGCGTCCCTCACGCATGTCTACCTCCACTTGCTCGCGGACAGCAAGAGCTGACTCCGTGCGGTGGAACTCATCGAAACAAATACGCTTTGGATCTTCGAATATTTCCGCTGCGCGCACCGAATGGTAGTCACGATAGGCTTGGGCTGGAACCGTGTCGCGTAGCTTGAACTCGGGCGGGGCTGGCATTTGCAAAACCTCTTCGCGATTGAGGTAGAAGTCTTTTGCCAACACTTGTCTGGCCAACATGTACATGACTGCGGTAATACGACGGGAGACCGCCCCTGAACCACCGCGGGCAACGGCGTTCAGATCCAATGCTGCAATCCTTGCGCCGCCAAGGTCAAAGGCGGTTGGGCGACCAAGGATAGGGAAGAATGACAATGCCTCGCCAACCATTCTGGAAAAAGCCTGAATGACTCCCTCACCAGTGCTTATTCGTGGCGCTGAGTAGGTAGCTCTGACTTTCTCTCCGTTGGCTGCTGCTACAGCATCTTGAAGCAATGGAACAGCATAGCGATTGGCCATGGAAGCTGCGTGAATATTGCCACAGGTAAACAACTGGTCGACAACTTCCCACCAGGTTGTGCGCCTATCTATGCTTATACGAGCGTCGCGCAGGGCTTCATCTATTTCCACGCATACGCCAGATGCATACAGGTTTGGCTCAGCGCTATCGGATCTGGAGGCGTACATCTCATCTACTACTGCGCCGACCAAACCAGTCATGGCTGTTTCAGGCTCTTGTTTACTCATGTCGGTGACCAACAAGGACAGAAAGTTGGTCAAGAACATACGCTCAATGGAGGTTGGGAAACGGCAGCCAAGCTGGGTGTCGAAAGGGTTGATTGCGTATTGCTCACTCATTTGCAAACGACGGTGAACAGCCAGGTGACGCTGGTCTGGTGGCAACGCCTCACGGATCAAGGATATCAATCCACTTGACGAAGGGCCGATGTCGATGATTGCGATGCGTGGCAAGCGCGGAGAACCAGGCCCCAAGGCCAAGGCCAGGTGAGAGGCATTCATCAGTACCGATTTACCAGAGCCTGGCGGAGCAAAAAACAGGCTGATCCAGGTTGCTTGATGTTTTGAATACGGCTGAAACGGCATTAACTTGCCGCCTGGCGAGCGGAATAATATAGCCCCCGATGACCACGCCGAAGCAGGCTGATCCCACGGCATCATTCCCATGAAATCCGACATTGGGGCAATGGCCTTGGTTCCAACACTACCAAGGGTTGCACCAAGTGCCGATGACATCATTCCAGCAATCGGGTCGCCAGTTACTTCTGAGACCTGACAAGAGCCCCAGCCTGACACGCTACCGGCCAGGTCGGAAACCCGGCTGGCAAGCAGATCGGGGTCGGTACGTGGAGCCCATGTACACAATGTCACACGAGCCTGGCACAAAGCGCCTGCTTCGCGATCGGCGAAGTGCTGGAGGTCGCCCATGGCACGCTTGAACATGGCGTTACCACGGTTGGCGAATGACATCAAAGTGGAAACCGACTTGCGGAAAGTAAAGCCACTTAGGCCGCCGCCCTCCATCAAGAACGAGATGCGCCAAGGTACGCGCTTGTCGCGCAAGTTTCGAAATAGGTCAGTGAATACGTGCGGATCGCGGGGGAACAAATCAATGTAGATTGGAGAGTAAATGCGGTCACCCACTTCCACTACATTTGGAGATGTAATGATGGCATCGCGGGCACATATCTGCCAGCCTAAAGACGGCCAGATGACGTCCCATTTTTCGGAGCTGGCGTGGCGTTTACGGCGGGATGGGTACATGCGGTCGCCAGGGATGGCGGCACTCCAGTTCTCAGCCGTGAACGATGGGATGATTGACTTGCGGACTTCACGCAATGTATCACGGACACCAACAACTGAGGCGACCACTCCTACGTCAGAGAACTTGCTTCCCAACAAACCCACGAAAGCACGGTGCCGGTTACGGAGCATTGATACAGCACGCAGCGGGTCTTGTGCTTCGGCGACTCCGGGGGCGCCATTACGTGCGTCTGTAATTAATTTCTTCTCGAGCTTTTTCTCGGCCTTGCCCAAAGCGGCCGGGCGGGTAAAGGCCACGATGAAGCAGCGCTGCGAAGATACCGATTGAGCAAGCTGAGATGCGCGGGCGTCTAGCACGTCATTCAAACGCAGCTTCAGGCGTCTGGCAGTTTCCCTGGCCGGGGCTTGCATGCGCTCTATGTCGATTACAGCTTGATCGTAATCTTCCTCGAACCACACCTGGACTTGATGGGCGCGGTTTTCAAAAGAAGACTGCAAGCCAGTGGTCAACGGCATTATTACTTGTTCGAAAAGTCCCAGCCGACTGATAATTGAGCGCATGCCATCTATACGCAACATCGTTAGCAAGGAGCCATCTTTTGCAACCAGTGTGACCGGGTCGTCAGCTGTTTCAATGTCTAGATAGTCGCCGATGTCAGCGCGCATTTTACCTAAAAAAGCATCGCCAACCGACAGCAATCCGTCAACAAAATTACCGGCACCACCCAACATACCAAGCTCCCTTAGTGAGCCTCATAATGAGACTGCAATATTGCGTCCGGCTACGGTAGCCTAGCAAGACCGGTTGCGCAATGCTGGCAAGAGGTGGCAACTGGTGAGCACTTGCGCAAGTCACGAGCGCTGGCTGCGGGCGGCTGCTTTGAGGCGCGAGGTTACCATTGGCACCTGGGCGCGCAGCATGTCAGCCCAGCAGTCGCGCCATTTGGTATCTGGGGACGGTAGTTTGATCAAAGCGCTGGCCGACTCCATCAGCAGGGCGCGCACCTCAACAGCAGGGCCGAGCCAAGGGGCCACCAAGCGATCAACGTGGCGAAGCGCATCGGAACCACCGGTGGCATACAGCCAGTGGCGCAAGGATACCGCATCTTGTGCCGATGCATCTGGCGGCAAAGGCAAGCGGCGGGCGAGCTCGCATGGCAAAACCAGCCCAGATGAGCGAACGGCAGTGGCAAAGGCTGTCAAGTCATCGCCACGGGCGAGCAATACCTCAACGCGACCGTTGCCATAAGAGGAAACTGTTATGCCACAGGCGGCCATGGCGGCGGCGGCTGTGGCACAACGATTACGGCTGGCCGCAGCCTTCCAGATCGCACTAGCCGTTATGGTTCTGGATGAGTGCCCCAAGTGGCGAGGTCCGAGCAAGCTTGCCTCAAGACAACCCATCCCAAGCAGGCCGACTACTGGAGATAAGTGCGACATAGGGTCGGCGGCCAAGGATAGCAACCAAGAATTTTCGGGAGGCCTACTCCAGCTGCGGCCTTGTGCTGCACCCACCAGCGAAAAGCGAGCCATACATGCAAGCGAACGAGCTTCCTCAGCAGTTAGCCAAACCGGGTCTGGTAGCGCTGATGGGAACTTGCGACCGCGCAGCCCAAAGTGGAGATCCATTGCGTCGCGCATTCCATCCAATGGCTCTACGTCGACCAGGCGCACCAAAGTTGGAATGGCTTGAGCGGCCAACCATTCCAGACGACCTGAATATTGGCGCGGCCACTCGGAATCAGACAGAAAGACAAACGGGCCGCGCGGCACTGGCGCGGTCGATATTTCTAACGCGTGCTCAAGTCGCGGCAAGGATAATACAACGCGGCGCATGCCCGACCCGCGATATCTGGCCGGCTCGCTTAAACGCAAGGTTTCCAGATGGCTCGAAGTGAATACTGGCTGCATGTCCTTGGACACATCTTGGAGCTGATCATGATTTTGCAAGACATCGTAGATGGCCTCTGCGAGAGTTCCATGTCCCCACGACCACACGCCATGGCCATCCATGGATGTCAAAGCGCTCAAGCGCTCGGCGGCGCGAGCAAAAGCCTCTGACCAATAGGCTACCGAGTCGGCGTCTGGGCGCTGGCCGTGCTCGGCCAAGAGCAAACTCCAGGGGACTCCGAGTAATGAGTCATGGCGGAGTGAAGGGGCGGTTCCCAACATCCATATTTGGGCTTTGGTCAAAGATGTCCACCAAGTTACACCTGGGTCAAGATCGTCTAGTGATGAGAACGACTTTGACGGCAAACCGGCAACTGAGGCTATGACCTTGGAGGCGCGAGGGTTGGCGGCGGGCGGGATTTCAAGCCAGGCACAGCCATGACTAGTCGCATAACGCGGGCGCAAGGCCGACGCTGGCGAAGGTATCTGTGGGTCTGACAGCGCTTGGCTTGCCATCACGCACGCGGCGACACGTCGGTTTTGGGGAGTGCCGCCAACTTGGCCTGCATGGCTTGCGAAAGCACCTTTTCCCAGGCGTCAGGCGGGAATGTGGAGAACTCATCTTTTGCCCACGCGTTTATGGCTGTCGTAAATCGCTCCGGGCGTGGAAGCAAGCGCAAGTGGCGCAAGGTATGGGCGCGCGTGGCATATTCTTCTGGCTTCATTCGCACCAATATTTGTGCCAACAAAGAAGGATCCTGGCGATTGAACCTGGCTCGGATAAAGGCCACGCGGTTGGCGAGATCGGCATTTACCATACCGGCCAGCGTATACCATGGGTGATCCTGGTTACGGCGGGCAATGAACAAAACGATACTTAACAAATTCAGGTCTGCCTGGCTGATTTCTGGTAACCAGATCAGCTCACCGCCGCCGCTGCTGGATGCGATGGGCAGATGAAATACCTGGTGACACAACGGACATAGCGTTGCCCAGTTGTCCTCATGCATGTCGCGGTGGTTGCCATTGCGTGGGTGTATTTCCTGGTAGCTCCGGGAACGCCAGGTACAACCAGCACAAACGTTATCGTCGCGGGCAAGCACGCGAAGACGAAGGTTGCGCATGTCGATATTACGATCACTTTCAGTTCCGTGCGAAGCCGGAAGCCCCCAGGCTTGACGGTCGGCGCCCATGACTAGTTCAATAGGTTTCATATTCTTGGGCATGTAATAGTGATGGTCAGGATAGACAGTGAACCGCCCAAGTCAAGGAAGCCATAACAAGAAGCCGCCCATGGTGGGCGGCTTGGTTGCCTAACGGAGTTGCTTTACTGGCCGACGGTATTGTATACGCCGGAAGAAAGACTGTTGCCATCACCTGAGCCCAAGGTTGATGTTTTTGTCATGTTGAGGAATGCCGGCAGACCAATCAGGAAAGCCGCGGCAAGGGCGTAGATGACTGGGGCAGTGAGCTTGTTGCGCTGTGGATCCTCGCCGTGATCCTTGAACTTCTTGATAGCGGCGCCGCCGAATCCGAGGCCAACTACGAAGAGGGTTCCCATCACTACATCGGGAACAAGGGCTGCGGCAGCAACCAGCAGGATCGCGATGCGACCCGGTACGAGGTGCCGTGAATAAGATTTGGTTGTTTTCATGGTACTCACCTGTGGATGGTCGCTGATAGGAAGGGGATGCTTGAATTTGAAGTTAATCTTATTTACGGATGGCGCAAGCCCCAAAGCGCCATGACTGATGGCATATATCAAGCTCCCAGCCCACCAAGACTCATGCCAGGAGCAAAGGTCGCGCCCAGCATGCCAATGGTGGCGTTAATGTTGATCGCCATGGCGCCACCAAGAATATGTGTCATGGCACGGCTTAGACTGGCCTGCTGGTCGCCTTCACCCAGGCGCTTGAGCAGAAAAAATCCGCGGATAAAGGCGACGTGTCCAAGTAGTTTTACAAACAACAGCACACCAGCAATAGCCTGGTCCATGCCGGGTACGCTGCTGCCAAGATTTGGTTGCGACAACAGTTGGGTGCCGGTATTGGAGCCAAGGCCCAGGGTGTTGGTGGCGGTATCAATGAAGCCTGGCAACGCAACCAACGCTGCGCCTACAAATATAATCGCAAACGGCTTGGCCAAAGACATCCGGCCTTGCTCGTCCACGTAACGGCGGAGCGTGATTATCCCAATACCGGTTACAAACAGCCCCATGACGAAGGCGATGCCTACGGCCAGATTCATCAAACTTACCGAGGCCGAAGAGAAGTTCGAAAACATCTGGGCGATGTTGGGGGCTGACTGGGCTGAGGCGTGTGCCCAAGGAGCGGCTGCGGCGATAAACGCCACCAACGCACGACCTTTAGGCAACGTGTACTTCATGTCTGATCCGGCGTTGGAAAGGAAAGATACCTTGAGCTTATGGTAATGAGCTGGCCGACGCTGGCAAGGGTGCACTTTGGCCTATTACAGAGTGGGTTGGCATAAAGCAACCGCGACAGTGAAGGCCCACGGGCGCCTTGGCGCAAACGCCCGGCGAGCAGGTTTATCCGTTGGTGCACTCCAGATGGCCGGACGTGGTTGTCACCCCGGAGTCTGGGGAGATGGCGGTTATGTTGGCTCCGTTTGGTGCTTTGTCGCCTACCCCGTAAGTCACAAACGAACCGTCTGGCTGCTTGACCCAGGCGCGACCTGGGACAATGGACGCAAGACGACAAACTGGCGAGCTGGGCTGCTTATTGTGGTTAACAATGGCGTCGACTTGGGGGGTGGTATGGGCTCCGGCGAACCTACGTTGGTGCGATGTGCGAGCGACGGGCGAGGCACCAATGGTCTGGCCAACAAGTGTGACGGAGTTCTCCTGCTGTTGATGAGGGTACTTGCGAGTGCTGCCGACATGATGACGGTGCGGAGTATGGGATAGCTTTGCGCGGGCTTGTGCCCACCCGTGGTTTGGGCTGACGGAATGGTCTTCCAGGATGGAAAGGATCCGTTGCTGCCCAGCCTGGATCGCGGCGACAGTGCTTTCCAGGGTGTTTACTCTTGCCTCAATACCGGCTGGATTTTGCGCAATAACCGGTTGGGCTGCAGGCGGCTGGGGCGCTAACGGTTGATTTGCCTGAGGCTGGATCTGGGATGGCTGGATCTGGGATGGCTGGATATGGGATGGCTGTTCTACGGCAGAGCTGGTAAGCAGGCTCCCATCAGTCGGTGTGACCAACTGCGAAGTGGAGGCGACTGGAGCCGATGCTAGCGAAGGCGCTACGGGGGCTGGCGCAATGGGAGCTGGCGCTACTGGGGCTGGCACTACCGGAGCTGGCACTACCTGGGCTTGCGCTACTGGAGATGGCGCTATTGGAGATGGCGCTACGGGAGCCGTGACGGTAGACGGCGGGGCGGCCTGACTTCCCAGTAGTTCGTTAACCTGCGCCGGAGTCGCAAGAGGAATCGACTGTTGCGGTGTTGCCAATGGGTTGCTGGCGGCATTAGTTGCGGTTTGTGGTGCCCCAGATGACGGTAGCCCAGATGACGGTGACCCGGTAGACGGCGCCACAATATGGCTCGCAGGCGTGGTTGCCCCGGGTGGCGCAACGACAGGGGCAGGCGGCTGTCCGTGAGAAGCGATCTGACTTGTTTGTGCTGGCGGGATTTGGAGTGGTTGCTTTGGATGGTGTCCAAATCCCATGTAACCTGCGGCGAGAACAAACACGCCTATCACCACCGCAGCGATGAGCATTACTGGCTTACCGGACTTTTTCCCAGAGTTTGGTTTCTCAGAGTGTGGCTCCGCGCCGGTCAAGCCCGCACCATCATGGTCGTCCTCAACAGTTGGACCTTGAGAGGAGCCAGGGGCTTCAGCATTGGTGTAGCCGGCACTGGTGTCTGGGCGCGGGGATTGGTCTTCCATTGTAGAGCTCCGAAAAGTCAGCAGGTAAGGATAGGACTATAAATCGCGATGGCAAGAGGGCTAGAAGTCGCTCATGAACAGTAAGCCGATAGGGATACCACCGCGGCCGTCGGCACCGGAAACTTTTATGGTTGGCTTGATCTGTGACGACTCTTGCTGAACCTGCTGGCCGATGGCACTGCCGACGTTTCCAAAAGCCGATTCGGCAACTTGCTTGGTGGACAATGGGGACTGGGTAACCGTTGCACCAAAGGGGCCGATTATCGTTGATGAGCCCTGATTTGCGATTGCCTGACCATACCCGCTTACAAATGCAGCAGCGGCAAGCATGCCGTATTTGGCCAGGTAGTGATGGTTAACGTCAGTAGCTAATCCTGGTGACGAAGTATCAGCGTCCACTGCAAAAGCCTGTATTTGAAAGCTGTGCTGAAACAGTGGCCCTGAGATCGTGCTGAAAGACAACACAACCTGATTCAAAGAAGCCTGAAAGGTGCCCAGGACACGCGTGCCAGCCAAGGGGCCAGAGGTGATTTCCGCAAGCACAGGACCTGGAGTATCCGAGTTGACTGGGGTAATCAACATGGCCGGTATTACTGTTCCTGCGCGTACGAATAGGGGGCCTTTTTGGGCTGCTGAACCAGACTCTGCGGATGCCTTGGAGCCAGACTGGCCGGATTCAGACTGCCCTGATCCTGGTTGTCCCAGGCCAGGTTGTCCCAGGCCAGCTTGGCCGGACCCAGAGGCGGGTGCCCCATACGATCCGTAAACACTTTGGGCGGTACGCACACCGGAAGCAGCTGAGGCTATCGCCGAACCTTCGGACTGCCCAGCGGCAGTGGCACCCGGCCCTGAGCCGGCGGCAGCTTGCTGGCGCTTGCCATAATAAGGAAACTCATTGACACCTGGCGTCAGCTTCCAGGCTGACAAATACATGTCCATTTGTTTCTGTGCGTTGGCGGACGCGTTACGAGATGACTCGTCTGTATTGGTAACGCTAGCCCTTGTCGGTGGCTGGGCTACCGGGACAACGGTATCTGGCTGTGGTGGTTGGACGACGGGTATGACGGTAGGGTCTTTTGGCAAACGTGGGGATGGCGGATTGTCCCCCATGGCGTCGCTTAGGGAGCCGCTGCCTGGGCCCCTTAAAGTGGGGACGTCGCTGGCGTTGGCTTTTACGGCTTGTTGGTATCCGGTTTGGTTGGAACGCCCAACCAAATCGTTATAGACGCCAGATTGGCTAGTACCGGCTACTGATTTTACCTGGGGGACTTCGGACACAGTACTATTGTCTGCTGCGGCCTGGCTAGCCTTCTTATGCGAGGAGAACATAAGCATCACGCTGACCACCAGCACCACCACTATTACGAAAGCAGTAGCGAATACGGAAGACCTGGCGCGAGGGTTATTTCGCATCATGTTCTTGACATTGTCAACGCTTTGAGATGCCATGATAGTTATCCGATTGCTACCAGCCTGAGACGGTGAGATGAACATACGAGCCATTGCTTAACCCAAGCAGGCGCGGAGTCGGTGACAGTTCGTAGACGGTAGTGCCATCGGCACTGGAAGTGGCGGCACGAAATGGCGACAGGAGCCTGAATGGCGCACGAACCAGCATTTTTCCATCCGGAAGCATCCAGGCTTGCACATTGTCGGCGCCCTCTACCTTGAGGGTTGCAGAGCCCTGCGGAGCTACACCATCCAACACCGGCAACAAACGAGCGTCGGTGCCGGGTGGGAGGCTTCCAGTTACCACCGGCTGCATGGCGTTGGGACCACGAGCGTCTACGCGTAGCTCTACTCTGGCATCGGCGATTTTCTGACCAGCCACCAAAGTTATGACAACCGGCGTTGGTTGCCCGGCAAGTTTCAGAATCAAGTCACTTTGCCCATATGGCTGAAGAGCATCGATAGTAAAAGACGCTCCTTGCGGTCCATCCAAACGATCAATGGCAAACAACCCAGGGTTTCCATTATGGGCATTCTCAACTGGCCACGGTTGTCCTGTGCGGTCAACGACCAAAAAGGTTGTAGTCAAACCATAAAACGGACGGATCAATGGTGGCGTTGATCCTGGCGAAAGTGAAACTGTAACACTAGTGTTTACCGTTTTCGGTGGGTACGGCCATTCCGAGGCTGCCTTTTGGCGCGCACTTAGCTCTTTATGGAGCGAAACTATTTGATCTGGAGTCACACCCAGATGGTCATCAACAACCTTGTCGAACGCTTGCGACGGGGTGACTGGCAACGGCGGCAAAGCCTGCGCTGGGGTTGTTGGCGATACCGATGGCTGCCCGGCCGTTGGCTCCTGGGATGTTGGTGGTGGTTGGATTGGATATGGCTGGATCGGGGCTGGCTGGATTGGGGCTGGCTGAGCTGAAGCAGGTTGAGTTGAGGCCATTGGATTTGGCATCACGACTTCTGAGCTGTTGCGCTGGCTTAGCGCAGTCGGCGTGGTTGTTTGAGACAATCCTAATGCTGGCGCGGCCAACACCAACATGGAAAGCAATGCAAGCGCAAGAGCCTTGACAGAAGTGGGAGGCTTAATATGTGGGTGGACCAGCAAAATCATTGGCATGGCTCCAGGCTGCGGTGCGGGCGAGGCACTAAGGTAGCCATGAACGGCACTGCAAGCAAGAGGAAGTTTTATCATTGGCTTGCTGGTTGGGCAGATGTTGAGGATGACAGCGGAATAACGCCCTGCTCGCCATCAAGGCGCAGGCGGTATACCTGGACTGCCATGCCGCGGGCGTTGACGGTTGTTGGAACCCGGCTTATCCACATCACAATAGAGCCATCTTGGCGGTTGCCGGGGTCGGTACCACCTGATTGAGTCTGGATGTGGGCTGTATAGTCGATCTCTACGGGGATAATTACTTGCCACACGTATAGCCCTTGCTTATTGGTACCTTCCGACGGGATAGAGACTTCTCCCAATGGCTTTATTGAAACAATCATCTTGCGCTCACGCACCGCATCGAGAGTACGGCTTTCACCGAGTTTTTGCTCGTACTGGTTCCATCCAGCCGGACTGAAGTAGTCAGAAGCGGCGCTTAGCTGATCAAGATAGTTGATGTAATCGTAAGTGTTGACGGCATGGGCTGCCTCCAGCGCAAAGGCGCCAACTTCTCCGCGGCCAACGTTGGGGCGATCCAGTGGGATCAATGGCAACAAGTGGCCATCACTGGTTACTGGCAAGTATACCGGAGGCGCTGGATGAAAAATGATTCCAATGGCGCAAACCACACTGACTGCCAATGCGACCAAGGACAATACAGCGGCCACCATGGCGCGGCGAACGATCAGGTAGACTGCCTGATTTCGCTCAATTACCAGCTCAGCGCCATGCTTGGCATGTCTAGTCGATGACTTTGGCTTCACGGCGCAAGGGTAGCTTGAGTAGGCATAACGTCAATGCTCTGGCTGTAACATTAGTTGGGTAAAACCTATCCCGTCCGGGTTGTCGATGGTCGGAACCTGGTTGATGATGGCATCGATGCGCACAGTGTTGGTCTTGGTATCAGACGGGCTACGGTAAACCATCAACGCTGACATCTGTATACGATATATGATGTGACCGTTAACCATGGAAATATTGGTAACCCTGGCTGCAGCCAAGGGTACCAAATAGACTTCGAGTTGCTGGGATGCAACTCTGGTGGCCACTTTGCTGCTTATGAAAGCTGATCGAAACGCTGGCCACGCGGTGTCGGTGAAAAACAGGCTTGTGTCGTCAAGGTGCTGGGCATAGTTTACGAAGTTGAAACTGAATATCTCTCGCAATGATCGAGTTGCCCAGTTTTGCACCTTGACGGTAGATAAGCTTGGCGAATCCAGTGTCTGCACACGGTTTGCGTGTGGTTTGGCATGGAACGCGGGTGGTGATACCAGCCAAACCGATGGCGGCGGAATCATGGCAACGTGGACTCGGCTGGACACGAAGCTTGTCATTATCAGCATGGATGTAAAGACCATGAAGCCGAATATGCCAAGTGCCTGGCTTAATCCGCGGCTTACCAACTGACCTTTCTTGACGTGGTCAAAAATGGCGGCGAAACCCTGGAAAATCCCAATCACCGATCTTCTCCGGTGGAAACCGCAGTAACATCGTCATTGGAGTTTTCAAGCATGGCGCATATCTGGGCAGCATTTGGCGTGCGGTGCAAGGTGGCACCAGTGGCTGGATCCAGGGGAGGCTGGGCGCAACGAGTGGTACCGTCAGGATACGACAGAAGCACCAACGGAGGCGCACGTAGCCAGATTGCGGCGGCACAAGCCAGGGCGATGATTGCGCATAAGAGCATGGAGGCCTGGGTTGTCTTGAGTAGCTTTGGGAGGAGCCGATGGGCACGGTCTCGAATAGCCGAGGCGTCTTGCCATGGGTCTGGTGTCTTTGTGATGTAGCCAGGTTGGGCTGGGCCTGGTGTACGACGCTTGGTGGACGAGCGCAACCATAGAACCAATAGCACAATCAGTAGCGGCAGTGCATAAAGCGTGTACCTGATCATCTGTGAAACCAGACTTGCCACATCCATGATCAAGCCCTCTTGTCTTTAACGACTGGGCGGGCGGCCAGCAAGGTACGCTCCAGGGCGGCTAATGATCTTGAGCCTTCGGTGACCATTTGTTCGAGAATCATTGCTGTAGCCACTGCCTGTGGGTCTGACGTGGCGGACGAGGCTTGAAAACGGTCCAGGCTTTGGCGGGCATCTTGAACAAGGCGGCCTATCTCGGTGACCGCCAGGTGACTTTGGATACGACCCCTTCGGTCTGCTTCCAGCCGCGAACGCGCTGCTGCGCGGGAGGTGCTGCGGGCGCGATCAACCTCACCAGATGAGGCCAATAACAAGGCCTTGCGGCGGATTGCTTCCGGATGGGCGGCGGCGGCACCTCGCTCCTGGCACATGGTGGCACGACGTTCCAGCAATAACAACGGGATCCCAAGGTCGACCGCTCTGGCCCAGGCCCAAGCATCGAGCATGACACGAGCGCGATAAGTCCGCGGAACTGGCTGGGCGATGTCTATCAAGCCGGCATCCCGCAAAGCCACGAGGGCTGTGCGCACTGCGGCTGGATCGGAACCGGTGACATCGGTTAACGTTGCTGCGTCGCGTGGAACACGACTATCCAGCAAGGTTTCCCAAAGGGTTGCGGCGAGATCTGATATTTCCACGAAGATGACTGGGTTGGCCTAAGCCCGCCCAACTTAGAGGATAGATGGATTCTGACAAGTCACTATGGTCACAGTTGGCGGAAGCCTTATAGAGGCACGAGTAATCAAGTCACTAGCTTGTCAATACAGGGGGCGGAAGCGCGAATGCACGCTCCAGTGCGGTCATGAGATCGCCCTCGTGGAATGGTTTGCCCAAATAAGCCATGGCACCAAGGCTTGTGGCACGATCACGGTGCTTGTCAGCGGTACGCGACGAGATCATGATAACCGGAATAGCCTGGAGCCTGGGATCGGCGCGCATGGCGGCCAGAAGCTCAAAACCATTCATGCGTGGCATCTCGATGTCCAACAAAACGGCATCCGGCGCAACCGCGGAATCCATGAGCAGATCAAGAGCCTCGCGGCCGTCGCGAGCCATTATGGGCAATACCCCCATGCGTTCCAGGAATCTGACCGTAGCACGGCGCACCGTGATGGCGTCGTCTACTACCATGACACGACGCAAAGAAGCCGCAGAGGCAATTGGGGTGGCAGCGGCCACACGTGGGTCGACCAGAAAGGTGGCTTGACCGTCGGGTAGCACAATGAGCCCGGTGACCAAGGGTTGCGAACGCCAGATAGGGCCTGCTGGGCGAAGGTGAGCCTCAATGACATCGGCAAGGGAGTCCACCGCCAAAGCCATTTGGGTGCCAGTACTACCGGCCTGGCCAATCTTAACCAGGAAAACAGGGACAGTCAGCGCCGGTAGTCCAAGCTGCGTCGACAAAGATACGCAGCGCAGGCGTTGGTCGCCAGAAGACCATGCGCCAGCAGCCAGGGCGGAAGCCATGTTGGCCGCGGACGGACGTTCAACATCTTCCACCAAGTCAACCGGAATCGCCAAGCGCTCGCCACCAGCGCCTACGATCAGCACCGATGCGGCCGAAACCAAGGTTGGCATGGATAGGATTACTCTGGTTCCCTGACCGGCTGTTGAGGTTACCTTAAAGCGTCCGCCAAGCGAGAGAACCGAAGCGCGCACGACGTCCATACCAATACCGCGACCAGAAATTTGGGTCACCTGACGAGCAGTGGAAAAACCAGGCTGGCAGATCATTTCAGCGGCGGCGGATGCATCCATTATAGAACTGGCCGGCCATAGGCCACGCTCAATGGCACGTTGGCGAATACGGGCTATATCCAAACCAGAACCGTCATCTTCCACCTGTACTTCGACGCGTCCAGCCGAAGTCCTGACCTGGACAAGTATCCTGCCCGTTGCTGGCTTGCCCAAGGCGGCGCGGGTAGCGGCTGGTTCGAGGCCATGGTCTACGGCGTTGCGCAACAGATGCTCGAGTGGGGGAAGAAGCCTTTCAATAAGAGCGCGATCCAACTCTACACCAGGAGCGTCCAGGTCGAAAACAACAGATTTTCCAAGTTCGTGACCGGTACTCCACACTACCCTGTAAAGGCGGTCAGCCAGGTCTTCGACAGGCGTCAAGCGGGCCTTATGCATCCCGGAGCGCACGCTATCGATGGCGCGGGCCTGATAGGCCAGGGTAGTTTCTTGTTCGGCAACCGTGCGGTGGAGTGAACGGCGCAGGTCAGTGGCGTCGGCGGCACTTTCCGCCAGGGCACGGCTAAGCTCTTGAAGTTGGGTGTAACGATCCAGCTCCAACGGATCAAACTCCTCACCCGGAGCCAGCATGGCGCGGCGTGACTGTATCTGTGAGTCAGCATAAATGCTCAAGTCACGCAAGAGCCTATCCATGTTTCTTGCAACATCCACGCTTTCTCGCAAGGCGCCACGCTGGTCGGCAAGATGCGCCGACAAGACCATGGATGCCTGATTGGCCTCGCCTATCTCGGTTGTCATATGCTCAATGGAGTCGGCCGACAGCCTTATCTGGCGCGGCAATATGGCAGGAGTGGCTGTTTGCGAAACTGTCGTTTGCGGCGCCGGGGATGCGAACAACTCATTCAAGGCGCGGCGCAGCTCAGTAAAACGATCATCGAAATCGGAGCGTTCTTTGGCTGTTATCTCAAGGCCATCGTCTTCGATTTCTTCCAGGCGCTCCTCCATGGCATGAAGCAAGCCACGGCTGGAGCGGGCTCCGGCCATACCTGCGACGCCCTTCAGGGTATGTACCTGGCGGCGCAGCTCTGGCAGTGCGGAAGCTCCAGCTTTGCGCCATGCTTCCATGGACACCTCTATACCAGACATGAGGTCTTCTGACTCGGCCACCAGGTCTGGTAGTAAATCCGCGCCTACCTCAAGAACATCAGCGGGGGCTTCTTCTACTGGCTGCAAGAACATTTGATGGGTTGCGGCAACAGGCGATGCCGGCAATACGGCCGCCGCCAGTGATGCAATATCCAAAATACTTGTTTGCTGGTGTGGCTTGCTGTTCTTGACAGCGACGTGATAGCTAACTGGCTGGGCTACAATGTCTTGGCTGGCGGCACTTGTGCCGGCAGCTTCGACGACAAGATTAACGCTGTCGTCGGTAGACGCGGCGGAAGCATCTGCGACAGTTTGGCGGGTGGCACGCAAGCGCGTCAAACGACTGGCAAGTACCGCCCAATCCTTGCGTATCTGGTCGAGCCGCTGCTGGCGGGTGACGTGCGTGAGGTTACGCGGTGGCATCTTAGTCCCGGTCCAAACTGGCCAGTTTTTCCAGAGCCAGCCCAAGTGTCTGGGCACATTGGGTCAAACCTGCAAAAGCCGAGAAGACGTCTTCCCATGCGGCATCTTGCAAAGAGGATTGCGCAGATGGTGACTGAGATGACGTGATGGGGACGGCTGGAGCAGTAGTAGTACTTGAGTACGGCTGCAACAAAGGGGCAGTGGTGGCTGGTTTGATCTGATCTGATCGGTCCTGATTTGATTGAACCCAATCCGGCCGATGGATCTGCGAAGATTGTGTGTCTATGGCGGGGGGCGGCGTCTTTGATAAAAATGAATCTGGGCTAGCGTGATCATTCACGACTGCGTCAATTGCCGATTGCCAGCGGATCGACCAAGCCTGCGTGTCAGTAGAGTCCCCCTGTGAAAGCGCAGCCTCCAAGATTGCCGCTTCGTGCCCAAAGCGTGGCCATTGGAACATTATGGCTACCGAGCGCAAGGTGTGGGCGACTCTCTCAAGGTCGGATGAGTCGCCTGATGACTGTATCGCAGCAAGCTCATGGCGGCGAACGCGTAGCTCATCGCGCATGACCGCAATGGCCTCTGGGTCATCCATCAAGAGCGACAGGGCTGGTTGGTTTGCATCTGGCATGATATCTGGTTTTGGAGCTAGAGCTACGACAAGTGGTGTGGGCGTTGCTGAGGCAACTTTTGCCTCATCAGCGATAACTGCCTGTTTCTCTGGGGCATCCCACGTAATGTCGTCGAGCATCTGATAGGAGTCTTCCATTGGCGGCTGCAACATGTCCCAGATATCTAAGGCGTGTAAAAACGTCTCACCGTCAACGCGCAAAACGTCCCTGGCGGCGCGGAACCACGCAGCACAAACGCTGGCGATATTGGCGCGCCGTGCGGCATCCAGTGACGGCTCTGACAGCTCTTGTTCAACCCACCAGGCTACCTCGCCAAGGCCTGGCAGGCCGGCGAAACGCGCACTCCCCTTGATGGTATGAAAAGCACGATGTATCCGTTCATCTTGCGATTCCGCGAAGTCGTTTTCGGAAGCATCTTCAGAAGCTCCGACTGAGACGTTGGCAGGACTATCTGCTGACAAAGCAATATCAATGTCTTCCAAAACCTTATCCAGTTCCGACCAGAATGCGGCGAGTATTTCCGGATCCGACGCGGAAATCGACTCATGCCAACCAGACGGTGAGCGCAAGGCCGAGCGCACATCTTGGGGGAGCTCGGCATGGGCTTGCGATGGCTCAACTTGGGTAGGTTGCATGGGCGGTGATTCCATTACAGATGGCGGCGCTGGTGAGAGCGCGGGTGGCGGCGCTGGTGGTGATGATGCGACTGGTACTGGATCTGATGCTGGGGCTGGTGAGGGCGCTGGTGGTGGCGCTGGTGGTGATGGCGCGACTAGTGCTGGGGCTGGTGTTGGGGCTGGTGCAGGAGCCGGCAACGGGCTGCCTGAGTGGCGCGGCGTGGCTGGCTGTCCAGAATCGGCGAGAAGCCCCGGATCCGCGTGGTCAACGATGTCTGCGGCCGACTGATCATTGTTTGCAATAGCGGTGAGCGTCATGATCAAACCGGTTATTGTTGGAGCGATGGAACCATTGCTAAGCTCCTCGAAAGCTTGCTGAGGGCGGGTTCCCCACTGGGACAAACGCGATGCAGCACCGGATGCCAACTTGGCAGGAACTGGCAAAAGCAAGGCCTCCAAGACCGCAGATATAGTGGTTGCCGCGGTGGCCAGGCTTTTGAATAACGCTGGATAACTGGATGGATCCGCGTCGTCATGGGCTACGGAATCCAGCGAGTGTTCAAGAGCGGTTAGCTCGGAGATTGTTTCGCGTAAGACATTGTGACGAGCCGAGGCAACCAAGACCAGACGGCGAGAGGGCTCCAGTGCTGGCGGAGATAAGGTTGCAAGGTTAGCTGGAGATGGAGAGCATACGGCCAGAATGCGTGCGGTTTGATTATCGATCCGAGCACCGGTTTGGGCCAGGTCGACTTCGTCGGAGTGGAAGACGTCTTCCATCAAAAGCAAACCGGCGGCAAGCTCGGTGGCTGCATCTGGTGATGGCGCGCCGGCCGCATCTGCAGAACACCATGCAAAACCAGTCTGGAGAGCCTCTACCAGCTTTAACGGTGCGGCCTGACTGTGCTTGATTGTGGTAAACAAAATATCTAGCGCACAAGACGCATCATTCCACTTTCCGGTGCCACCCAGCCAACGTGTCGTGGTTCTCCTTGCAACATCAAACAAGCGTTGTGGGATCAACGAATCCGAAGGACCAACCGGAACGACAGCGGGCTGGTCTGTCGCGGTTGCGCGAGCCCTGGCAAGCTCGAAGTCCTCCATTGCGAAACGATGGTAGAGGTCTTGTAGAATCTGATTTTCGTGCCAATGGGCAGGCCATGGCTCAAGCATACCGCCCATAGCCTCCAAGACTACGTCTACAGCTACCTGCTTGGCGTCGGCACCAAACCTATTCAACTGTACGATTGCTGTTGACATCAAATGCCATAATGGATCTGGGGCAACCATCAAGGCCGGCATGTCCATTTCCATTATGGCCAAACGGGCGCGCAAAACCAGCCAATAAGGCTGAAACCCACGGCGGTGGCGCTGGGCGGAAGCCCACTCGAATACCTGCTGGATGACGTGGAAAGCTGCGGCAAACGCTCCAGCATCCGGTGGGATTTTTTTCAGGGCCTCCGAGGCGCCATCCATGGCACTTTCAAGGCGCTCAATGGCTGCCGATACTATTTCGCGCAAGTAACCACGATCAAGACGCGAAAACTCTTGGTCGGAAAAGTTTGGGTTTGGCTCGAACAGATCCGATGCTGGGCGCGACTGTTGCCCCAGCGACTTAAGCAAGGACGACCAGACTGGCCACAAAACTACTGGTTGGCTTGGGGTACCATCAGTGATGGCCTGGATTTGGCGCCTGATGCCTTCAGCTAAAACCCTGGCCGATGCAGTAACCGAGGCAGTGGTATTGGTATCCCATCCTTGACGTGCAGGAACGGCAATCGCACGCATTGAATCGCGCAATGTGCGTACCAGCTTAGCTAAAACCGGGCGACCAACTATGTCCAAAGTGTCAGCCATCTGTTCGGCCGAAGTTATTGGGTCTATCTCCGAAGTCGTTATCGTAGCCTGTGGCTGGTGGCTACCCGCAGCTGGCGAAGAGGGCCCTGATACAACAGCCGGCTTTTGTCCGCTAGAGTCAGCGCCGGTCAAACCAGCCAGCAGTCTTGTCATGGTCTGGGCGAGCGGATGCTGCAGCTGTCTTAGCATAGCCTGGTTGTAGTTGACAGCTGCCATGGGATTGTTTCGACTTGGATGTAATGGTGGGAGGCTAGACTATACCGTATCGACTGGCAACGGTACGACTGGGCCAATGGACTGACGCTGCTCGAGCGAGTCCATCATCTTGGAGTGAATACGGCGCAAACGTGTAGACCAATCTTCCAAGTGGTCAAAGGCCTCTTTCATGCTAAGGGCACGAGTGCGAATTGAAGCAAGGTGCTCGGCGTCGTCCGATACACCGTTCAGGGCATTGGCAAGGGTCATGGAGGCATTGTCGATGCCTGATTCGATGGCCGTGGCATGACCTTCCACCGATTGTACGAAACCGGCGGCGTGGTTGGACCTGTTATTGGACTCCACGACATCGGCAATCACTGGGTCGACGAGCTCCAGGGCGGCCTTGGCGTCTTCTTCCACATTACGCACGACAGCTTCCACATCGCGCAGCGTTTGCTGTTCCAGACCCTTTGCCAGGCGGAGGATTTCCTGGGATAAAGCCGAGGTTCCAGTTGCCTGGCCGGCGTCGATGGCAGTGCTAAACGACAAAACCTGGATACGGCGACCTACTTGGCGCACTTGGTCTACAGCCGCGGCGATACTTTGCGCAGACTCTGCCACACGCTTGACGCGTTTAGCTATTTCCTGGGCCTGGGTACGGCCGGCCTCATTTTTCCATAGCACCTCGATGACTGCGCTGCGGGCACGGGCGAATCCTTCTGAAAGACGATTAGTAGACGCCCTTGCGGCATCCATGGCGCGTACCAGACTACCGAGGGCTTGGGAGCGTGCCAGAACATCGTTGGCAGCAACCTCTGACTCCTCTGACTGAGCGTGGATAGACACCCGCAACGTACCAAGCAATGGCCTTAGATCGGTGAACAAAGCGTCGAAGCGGTCAGCATGGTCAAGCAACTCACCTAAAAACATGGAGCGCATGGAGAGCAACCTGTTGACTTGCAAAGCCAGCGGGAGTCCTGGGCTGCTGGCACTCTCGTCCAACCTTGCCCGTAAAGACGCCTCGCCATGTTCGTCCAGAGCCTGGCGCAAGACGGCTCCCATTCTATTCAAGCTTTCTATAGCGGAGCGGGCGCGGGCGGCACGGGCGCGGTAGTAGGCCACGGCGCGGGTTTGAGAAGATGATTCGCTTAATGGAATGAGCATGGCGATAAATAACAATATGGCGCCGAAGATTGCCAAGCCAGGCTGCCATGATGGCAATGGCGGGCGACTTGTCACACGAGCCGACAAGGCGGAGAGCAAGGGCGCGGCGGCGGCATCGAAATTTGCTGGCCAGTCAGAGGATCCGGACGCTTCCAAAGAGGCCGATTGGGCAGACAGTACATCGGCTACCTGCTGTACTTTACCGACCCAGTCAACAAAAGCAGGGGCGGCAGCGGATGGAAAGCCTGGTTGCTGGCCAGATGCAACCCGACTTGAAAGAGTAGTCAAAGATGCGGCGGCAGCGCTCCATATGGATGCCGATGCTACAGGGGAAGACCGATCCGGATCAAGTGCCGCAAACAATGATCTGACCGGAGCCATGACGGTTGTCCAGTCTGGTTGGTTCAAAATGCTCTGGCGGCTCAAGTCAGCGTCGTCGATAGACCAAGCGGCGCGCAGGTCCCGCAGACGGGACGGGGCTGATGCCGAGGTAGCGCGGGCCGCCAACACCGGAGCCCACGCTTGAACCTGCGCCAGAGCTGGTGCGGCAAGTTGCGGCAAGCCATCCCCTATAGTTGCCAGGGCTGATGTCAACGAGGTAACGTAAGGGGCTACGTCGTTGTGGCCACCGATGGCCACGTCGTGTAACGATTGTACACTGATGGCGGCATTAGCCAGGGCTGTAGACAAGGTGTTGGACTTATGGAAGCTTGACCATGTCATCCAGGCACCGGTGGAAAAGACGGCTATTCCAGCTAGCGCCAATATAATGGCAATGGTTGCCAGCTTCGATGGGCGCGCCAGCGGCGGCGCCGAGCCTGTCGGGCTTAACGATGGTTGGTTTACAGATGGTTGGGATGTGGTCATGGAGCCTTGTTCTTGTGCTGCTCGGCGCTGGCCGACTCGAGCAGCCCATCCAACTCATTGATTGCCGCCAAGGTGGCTTGAGCGTGCCTGTCCATATTCTCTACGTCGTCACTTACCATGGCGTGTTCGGCGACGTGAGCCGTGGCTGTCTTTTGCCCAAGGTTCTCACATGGTGTTTCCAGTAGCCCGGCCAGATCTGTGTGATGGGTTGCCAGAATGCGCCACTCTTCGCCGAGCACATCTGAGACCCTGGCGGCCTCATCGCTTTGGCGAAGGCCGGCCTCGGTGCGGCGAGCGGCATCTTCAGCTGCGGTGCGCAAATCGTGCAAAGCGGAAAAAGTTTCGGCAGTGGCGGCACGCGCTTCGCTGGCTTGCTCGTGCATGTTTGCGGCAATGGGGGCAAAACCACGGCCGGCTTCTCCAGAGCGGGCGGCGGCCAGGGCACCTTGTACCGCCAAAAGCTCCATCTGCTCAGCGCGATCGGCCAAGTGCCTGGCCGAAGTAGCGATCGCATCCAAAGACTGGGTGACTTCACGTGTGGCGTTACCGGCAAGCTCCAAGCCGCGGCGAGACTCATGTTGGGCTGTTTTGGCATCAGCCAATGCAGCCTCGCCAACACGCATGGACTCCATGATATTGTTCAGTATCGGTTTGACGCGCTCTATTTCTCCAAGGTCCATGCGCATTGACGCCAAAACCGATACAGCGTGCTCGTTGGCTATGGTTGATGACTCGCGGTGGCTGCGCACATCCTTGACCAAGACCGTGGCCGAACGCAACGCGCGATCAATGGCTGTACGCCAAGCCTCGAGCAGGTGTTGCAGGTGGCGCTGGCGGTCACGGGTGGCCTGCAAGGCAGCGGTTGTGGCATTGGCCAAAGATGCGGTAACGGATGGTGACGAGCTTAACGGAGCTGCCAATAATGGGTTGGCTACGTCGTTGGCGATGGCATCCAGGCATTTGATCAGACTTGAGAAATCCAATGGTAGTTTTGATATTTGTTTGGCTTCGCGTGTAGGGGTCTTGGAGCCCTTTACCAATGGCAACGCGGCGATGCCAGATATGGCAAACAGGCATACCAGTAGCAATACGAACAATATCGTGATTGTAGTAGTGCGGTTACTTGCTTGTGCTGGGAAGGATTGGGTAAAGGCCATGGCGGCGTGCGCCATGGCCTGGCCAGCAAGGACGGCTTGCTGGATGTGTGTGGCGCCGGTGACAAGCGTACCTAAATCGCCACGTGTGTTGCCGTAAAGATGTAGCTGCTCGTTCCAAAAAGCGGCGGTAGCTGGGTCTGGGCGCTGATAGTAGGTGCGCAGACGGGTCTCCAGATCGGTGACCACAGCTGGCAACGACTCCGGATAGGCTCCAGCTTGAACCTCGGCGGCCGCATCAATCAACTTGCGCCAGTCATTGGTTACATCTATCTGTGAAGCGTCCGCGGCTTGACTCATACTTCCGGACGACTGGTCGATGAGCACCGGCAGCAAACGTGCGGCGGCTGCGCGCGCCGGAGCGGCATCGGTTGCGGCAGATGCGGCCGAACGTGCGGCTGACAGCAAGCTTGACCATGGTGTGCGCGTAGACGACGGAAGAGTGGAGACGTCAACAGACGTGGCGTCGTTGATGGCAGAGGCGATATCCGTGGTAGCCGGATTGGCAAAGACTTGGGCAATTTGAAGTGCGGCGAATGGCGAGGCGGCTGGACGTGGCGTCAGTATGCCAATGAGAAGTGCGACCACTACCGAGATGCCGCACAGCAACAAAACCAACAGGGGCCTGTGAGATGGATTTCCCAAGTGGAGAACCGGTGACCTATTGTGCGCTTTGCTGGATAGCTTGACGCTGACGCTACCGCCAGCACTGGCAGATGGCTTGCGCGGTTGGCTGGCCGGCTGTTTGTCGGTTGGCGTAGTCATTTGCGCGACCCCTGATTGACTGGCGATATGGACTCCAAGCGGTTAAAGAATGCTGGCATATCCAGCTCGTGAATGCTCTGGCCGGCAGCGTCACGCCAGGAGTCGGTGGACAGGTCTGGCGAGGGGTGTCCTTGGCGAGACTCCTTGGTCAGGTCTGAAACGCGATAAAGCTCTGGAGCCGACTGACACAATATCGCGGCGGCCATATCTTCACGGCGCAGCACCAGTGCCCAGCGGTCGCCGGCAACAACCGGCTCAATATCGATGGCGCCCGCAGATGGCAAGATGTCTTCCAGACAAATCATCGTAACAGGGCGGCCGCGGCAAGTAGCCACTCCAGCTACGCCAGGTGGCATTCCGCCCATTTTCGAAAGGTGTCCAAACAGGCAAACTTCATGCAAATGCTCGGATCCCAAGCACCATCTCGAGGGCTGACCCGACAGCCTCATGACGACCTTTAGAGGCGATGGTGACTGGGCAAACGCCGACTCCAACACGGCCTGGAACTCAGTCAACAAGGCTGGCGAGTTTTCAAGTTTTTTGCTGGTGGTTGTCATTTGCTGGTGGTCGTCATTTACGGATGGTTACTGGTTATCGACGGTTATTGTTTACTGGCAATAAGTGACACATTGAGGGGCATCAGGAGCGCAAATGACGGCGCACCACATCCAATAAAGCGATGTTCTCGAACGGCTTTACCAAGTAATCACTACCGCCAACCAAGCGACCGCGAGCTTTGTCGAATGGGCCGTCCTTGCCGGTAAGGAAAATGATTGGCATGTGTTCAAACAATGGGTTGTTTCGCAACGTCATGCATATCTGGTAACCATCCAGGCGAGGGAGCATCACGTCCAGCAACAATAGATCCGGTTGGAGTTGCTGGATTACGGCCAGGGAACGGAACCCATCGTCCGAGCAAACTACCTCATAGGCCGGCTCCAGGAAACGTTTGGTTGTATTGAGTATGGTGGAACTATCATCCACCACCAGGATGCGTGGGCGTGGGACTGAAGGCATGTGTCGAGGACCATTGTGCAAGGTGTCGGCAATATGACTGCTAAAGGGCGCAATGGCAAGCCCTTGGTCAACCTGTACGAAACTTTTTACCACTCGGCATGGTAGGCCAACGTGGACACTAGAAGATGGTTACGCACAAACCCAAGGGCTCGGCGAGGGTTGCTGCGTAAATCTATAAATGAATCTAATATAGTCCAGCATCGTATTGACTATATTACCTATTCTTACAAGGCATTGATTGTCTTAAGGCTTGTTTTGGGAATACTTTTAGCTATGCTTGATGGATACTCATAGGCCTTTTCGATGGTGCAGGTGTTGGCAAATTTAACGGCGCGGTTGGCGGGTGACGCCACGTGGCTTGAAATGGATCCTTCAGCAAGAGGGTTTCATGCACAGTTATTGCTTGTGTCAGCGCAAAAGCGACCGCAATGGACGATCCCGGACAATGGCGCGTGGGTACGCAGGATCATAGGACTCCCAGCCATTCCAAAACCAGCGATGGCTACCGATATAGACGACAGCGTGCGCAAACTGTTGCGCAACAGCCTTGGATTTGGGCGCAGCAAGGGCGTTCCTGAGAGCCTGGTTATTGGGCTGGCTGAAAAGCTTCCCGCGGCATGCGATGGGTGGCTTGAGTGGCTTTGGAACGAGCGCTGGTGGCCAATGTTGACTAATGCGTGGCCCTTGGTTGATGGAGGGGCGATCAGAAGGTTTCCAGCCCTGGACAAGGTAGTTGGGCGAAGGTATTGCGAAATGGCCATGATTGCCCAGGAGGAAACCCGGAGCGATGAAAGCGCGTTGGCCAAACCCGGTCGGCGCAAGCGCACAGTCAAAGTCGGCACGGCTCCGACGGACGAGCTGAGCGCTGGCGAAGGATCCCTACAGGCCTGTGATACAAGTGCGTTGCGCGATATTGACTATGTGGCGCGCTGCTTCGACGCCATGGCCGAACCCGAGCAGCGTGAAACCATGTGGCAGATGGGAACCACTTTGCTAAGCGGTTGCGGGATGGATAAAGCCCAGGCGCGAGCCTTCCTTGGCGGGCTTATCAAAAAACATGGTGAAAGCGAAGTTGCCAAAGCCGTTGCCACCTTGAGCGTCAGGCCCACGGCTAGCGCTGACCCGAGAGCCTTTATCAAAGGCGTGCTGGCGCGTCAACAGCATGGTAGTCAGGCCGCCCAGGCAGCACGCAAAGCGCGGGCTGACGTGGCGCTGTAGAGCATGGCTGGCACCAGCATTTGGCCTTAGAGAGCCCGGCACGTCAGATGCGGCGCTGGGGGCTACACCATCACGGGTTCTTGCGCCCGTAACGGGTTCCGCCATAGCGCTGGCGACGAGCGCTCGCCCCATAGGTTTGACGAGCGTAGCTGGCAACGGCTGGCTTGATTGCGGCGCAGTCACATACTGGCAACCTGGAGCCAGCCAAGGTGTCGTGGTCATTTGAGCTTGGCGCTGGTAAATGGGTACAGCGCGTGGCGCGGAGGAGTTCTTTCATGGTCTTTTGTCTACAGTGATAATCAGATATGATGCCAGAACATGGTGCCGACGTCAATATGTTGCAAGGCAACAATCACTATTTTCCTGGACGACAAGGACGCAGACAGACCCAACGCAAAACCAACGATGACACTTTGATGTTGGTGCGACCATAGCACCAGGCTTGAGTATCGGCGGCTAATGCTGGGTCTGAAACAGACCACCGCGATGCCTGAACGCGAGCAAACCATGCCTCCAATCCGTAGGATTTGTGACGTGGGAATCCGGCAAGACGCAAGCGCAAAGACGCCAAAGCGATAGCCCAACGCAGAGTATTTGGCAAACGTAGGGGGGAGGATGGGCGTAAATACAAGCGTAGCGCCCAAAACAATGCGACAAGGCCAACGAGCGGAGCCGCCAGCTTTAGCCAAGACGGGATGGTTGGTAGCGGCATCACTGACAATCTTTCCATGAAACCCTGGTCGTTGGAGGAATCGTCTCCAGAGGAACCTGGGCGAATCAAATCCTGACGCCACATCTGCCAAGCGCTGATTGGATCTTGGCTTACCACACTGCGCGTTATCATGCTGGTTGGGTCAAAACGCAGCCACGTAGAGGCTGGCGTCTTGTACTCTACCCAAGCATGAGCATCACCGGTTGTAATAACCCATCTATGAGAATATGGGTCCCACGTTGCGCCGTGAAATCCAGTTACGTAGCGAGCCTGGATGCCCATGGCGCGTAGGGCAACCACGCTTGCTGTAGCAAAATCCACGCAAGTGCCGTGTCCTGCGCCGCCAGAGATTGGAAACAAGAAAGCGTCGACTTCGCCGTGTTTGACGCCATAGGCGGTACGGTCAAAGTCATAAATGGTGTGGGCGTCAAGGAAAGACATCCAGGCGGCTACCGCGCGGGATTCAATATTCTGGCCTGGTGGCAGATGCTCCATGATTGATTTAGCTGCGGCAACGGTGGCCGGATTTTGTGACAGTCCCGTATCGCTTGGGAGCAATCCCAACGCCCAAGTTCGATCAACTGGCGTAGCGCCGGTGTCACTCACTGGCTTGTCAAGCAAAGCCATACCTTGGTATTGACGGACATTGCGCTGCCCGTCTTCAATATCCGGGCGGTAAACGCCATCGCGAGTGAATATTTGAGCTTGCGGGGGTGGGGGAGGTGGCGGTGGCTTGGCTGATGGCGGAGACGGAGGTGGCGGTGGTGGGAGCGGACCATGGATCACGGCAACCAGATCCATTGGGCTTGACGGGTAGTCCAGCCAGACATGTCCACCCAACGGGCCGTTCCAGCGGATGGAATAGGCGACCAAGGAAGGATCTTCCCAGGTGCTTGCGAGTGGATAGGGGGTAGCCGAGTTGAAACCAGTTACGCCGACCGGGCGACGCCAAGTTGCGCCATCCAGCACATAATAAACGTTACCGCGCCAGTAAAGCGGCGCCGATGGGCGGTAGGGAGCGGTTGTCGTGCGCAAGAATGGAATAACCGGACGGGCAATCTTGGCGTCAAAAACTATCTGGGAGCCACCGCTTGCTGGTGGGCCTGACTTATCCAAGGAATAAGGACCGTCACTGTAAGAGTAGGCAGGCATCCTGAAGAACAGGAGAAAGGCGGCGAAGCACCCGGTAGCCAGGGCGGTTTGCATGATTCTACGGATTGGAAAATCAAGTTTTCCACGCTGCGGGCGTGACTTTAACAACCAGGCCGTGATATACGGGACACTGATGGCTAGTACAATCAGCAAAACAAAGTCGGCGGCGTAGAAAACAGGACGCAGGGCTTGGCTGAATCCAGCCATGGCTGTGGCGCCAACCGTGAGCAACACGCAAAACAACAACAATGGCCGCAAGCCTGACGAGCCTACCATCAGCGCCACGCTTAGCGCTGGCAAGGTTGATGCCACCTGGATCAGCCCCAAGCCATCTGGGATAGCCAACAAAGCCAACCAGACGCCGCCCCACAGCAATGTAGAGACGACAGTCACTACAACGCGGCGCGGAACCTTGGCCCAACATTGCTGTAGAGTAGCCAGGGCCATTACAAGCATCAAGACTGGCCACAGAATCTGGTTTGCATCCTCAAGGACACGTTGCATTACAACCATGGCCAAACTGGTGACCGCCAAGCGCAGGTACCACGGCACGTGCGTTGGAGGCAAGGGCGGTATCATATAGGTTGATGGCACCAGCTTTGTATCCAGGCGCGGCATGCTCGCCAGACTATCGAGCAGTTGCGCAGCGTTGGCGCGGGCAGACAACCATGATGGCGCGGAGACACCGTCCAGATCAAGCCAAACATCCAAGTCCTTGCTTGCTGCGGTTTCTATCAAGGCCCCCAGCAGGCGCAATGCGGCCTCTTCGTCGCCCCCACAACGAGCCAACGCCCAAACGCGACTCAAGTACCAGCTGGCCGCCTCCAAAGATGATGGCGGGTCAGACTGCACCAGCGGCATGTCGCGGTGGGCGGAGGCTTTATGCGCAAGATGAGCCAGACGATCACCGTGGCGCCAGGCGCGTATCCATCCTGGCAACCCCGTTTGGGACGGGGTACTTGTCAACGTACCCTCACTCATGCGCGATGCGCGCGCCAGATGTAATGATTTGGCGGATGGGCTTATGACAGGAGGCGACGGCGGCTGACCTGCCCATGGGCCCGGGCGGATCAGCACTTTGCCAATGGCAGATGGTTTCCAGTGGGTCGAGATACCCGCCATAAACAATGGGGAATGGATGTGTATCCGGATATCTGGAAGCAAGTGTTGACCACGGGGCAGCTTGCGGAGGTCCAAAAACTCCTGAGCCCAAACGTCTGAGTGAACCCACATTACCGTATTGGATGTCTTTGCCTTGAAGAGCGTAAACCTGGGGGCAGGTGACCGCTGGGATACGGTTATCTTGATTGGGCCAGGCCATGGGTGTGTAATCAATAAGCGCACGCGCAAGGCTGACCCTTCCTGGCATGGTAACGCAATGACATCCTTGATGCGCGCCTTGCCAAGATGATAAACCGCGTTTATCTCGGCGGCTAGCAAGCCAAGCATCAATGCAGAAAGGGCAATTGCCTCATGGCCGCCTGACACTGCCATGAGGGACTGTGGAAACAAAGCAAGGGCAAGCAACAGCAGCAGGCTACCAAATAGGGTAGGCGTGCCTGTGCTAAGCGTACGGGTATAAGGCCCCAACGTCAGCTGATCCCGTGGTTGCTTGCGTAGAAACTTCACGAGGCGTGCTACAGATCGAGCGCAATGCTATCGAACATTTCGCGGACGCCGGCAACCGAAGACGCCTCATTGACGTGGTCTGCTGGGAGCAACCGATGGAGCGCAACTGGCATAAAGACCGACTCGACATCTTCGGGTATCACATGGTTTCTTCCAGCCAGGAAAGCCATGGCGCGCGACGAGGATACCAGAGCGTGGCCGGCACGAGTGGATAGACCACCGCGGGACGAATAGGTTTTCCTTGAGGCATCCAAAAGGCGCCAGATGTAGTTGGCAATGGCCGGCGATACGTGAACAGCAGTGACGACGTTGCGGGCGGCCAAGAAGGCATCTGGGGGACGTGGATTTTCGACATGGCTGGAAACAGGGAGGCCATCCTCTACGGACACGCCAAACTGTGATGATATTGGCCGCTTGCGCGAACGCTGACTTTCGGTTTGCGTGATCAATAGCTTCTCACGGGTCGGTTCGATAGGGCCAAGCGAGAGCTTGAACATGAAACGATCCCATTGCGCTGCTGGCAAATCCAAGGTGCCGTTACCATCCAGTGGATTTTGGGTAGCGATTACCATGAACGGGTCTGGCAAATCAGAGGTGACGCCGTCCAAAGTGACCTGATACTCAGCCATGGCTTCCAATAAGGCCGACTGGGTACGTGGAGGACAACGATTTATTTCATCACAGAGCAAGATATTGGTGAATACCGGGCCTTGATGGAAATGAAACACGGAGCTGTTCCTGTCATAGACATTCACGCCCACGATATCCGATGGCAATAGGTCGGAAGTCCCCTGGAGTCTGCGCATGCGTAGACCAATGGCTTTGCTTAATGATTTTGCGAGTGTTGTCTTGCCAGTCCCTGGCCAGTCTTCCAACAGAACATGACCGCCACACAGGGTTGCCGCCAATACGAGTCTTGCTACGCGGTCGCGGCCAGCAGAGCCTTCGTTGAGCAGCTTCAGCCAATGCAACACCGTGGTATCTTCGAGTGGTTCAGAGCGAGTGGACACTGGCATACCGGCTTACCAAAATGAGGGGTCGGCAGTCTAGCAGCATTATGTCAGTTACTCAAGGCGGTTGGATTACCGTGACACGATAGGCATCTGGTTTGGCGCAGGCTCATTACGCGCCATGCTGTCAGACGGGTGTGTCGTGACGCTCCTTGGTCAGTTGCGAGGCCAACGCGGTTGGATCTGGGTGGCACAAGGCATTGTGGCGCAAGGCCTGATCCACGTCATCGATGAAGCGGTTACGAGCTTCACTCCAGCGCAAACTGGCGCGGCCGATGCGGCCTATTTCACGATAACGTATTTTTTGGATGTGGATATCAAGGATGGTCTCATCTGGTTGCCCTCGATTACGGTAAGCCGCCAGAATATTGGATGCCATGTTGTACCACATCGCACCGCCGTGGATTAGATAAGGGGTTGGAACCGGATAGCGGCCGTCTTGTTGCTTTTCCAAAGTGCGAGGATGGCAGGCAACCCATATGTGGACACCGTATACGCGGGCAAAACGGACCAAACGAGGGATCGCCCAGGCCAGGTAATCATCCAGACTTTGCCCAAGCTGACGTTGATGATTTATCTGATTCCAAGGATCCAGCACCAGCCCCCTTATGCCGTGACGATAAACAAGTGTACGGGCGAGCTCCAAGACACCATCCAGCGACCAGTTGCCTTGTTCATCGTCTGGCTGGATAACCCAAAAGTGATCATTTAGCCAACGCTTGGCGATATTCTTCTCGGTTATCGATATCCTTTCAGTTCCTGGAGTAATAGTGAATGGCTTGCCGACATGCTTCTCGGTCAGCGAGGCAAAATGGCGGGCGATGCGTGGATTTTCCGGGCTAAACAGACCAAAACGATAGTCATAACGGCGAGCCAGACGCAGGCAGATATCCTCGATCAAGGTGGTCTTGCCATGTCCCGGTATACCATGAACCACGGTAACTTCCCCTTCTGCTACCGAATAGTGATCATCAAGTGTAGCCAAGCCACAGTAAAGGCCAGGCAGCAAGCCTGTCGCATAAAGACTCTCATATTCCGTATCGACGTCCATGAGTTCGTGGACGCCGGCGATGGGGTAGGGAGTTAGCGTCGTCAACCCCAGGCAAACGCCTTGAGAGCCATATTGAGCAAAGCACGCGGCTGCCGAACCTACTACGCCAGACGGCAATGGCGGATTTCCCCAGCGCATGCGCAAACACCTTTCGCGACCCATGCGGCGGCCAAGCTCCTCCTCCATAACATGCGAAGCTGGCGTATCGGTAAAAGCAAAGGCAATGCGATGAACTGCGGATAGCTGCTTTTCCATGATAGCCAGGCACGACCAGTCACCTCCAGATGCGTGCGTTGGATTAACCGTTGGCGGCAAACAAAGAACGCAGACATCGGCGGTCGAGGCGCCGGATAGAAGCAAGGCAATGCGATCAACTGGGCGGTCAACAAATATCGCTTGCTGGGTAACGCCAGGGACGAGTGTATCCCACCCCCATGGCGCATTGTGGGCGCGCGGAAGGCGGACACTTGCCCCAAACCCACCCGCAGGATCAATTGCAACAAACAGCCAATCCAAGATCGGACCGTCTGTGGATTTGTGACAAGGCAGGCACATGGCTGGGCGCCAGCCTGACTGATTGGCATCGAGTGTGTTTTCAAACCATGCCTTGCAACTTCCCACACCCGGTAGCACCGTGGTTACGGCAGATGGGTCAAATCCCACAGACCTAAACGAGTCGGCAAGCTTGGTGTGGCCATCTTCAAGTGAAGGCCAAACAATAGCCTCAAGGGGTGGTGATTGAGTGAAGCGGTCGGGAGAAATGGTGGCATCCCCGTGGAAACCACAGCTTACGCAATAGAATCTAGTACCGGCTGGTTCGACGAGGAGCGTGTTGCTCTTTGGCCGATCGCAGCGGGGGCACGATTGCATCTGCCATGAGTCACCTGGAGTGCCTGATGCCGGTGTCACGCGCCATGCATCCCAGTTTGACGGTGGCGCGGTTGCGGACTTGGGCGCTAGCGATGGAGTCTGTTGTGATGGAGCCCGTAGCGTCAGCTTTGGTCTTGCCGATAATCCCGAGCGCGACGATGCCTGTGCTGCCGGCATAGGCGGCTTAGGGGTAAAACCCGGATTGTGGTGGTTCATCAAAGCTCCTGACTATGTGGCAGCCTAACCGGTGATACCACTCATGGCAAACGTAATGCCAACGATAACTTGCAAGCCAAACTGTACTTTTTACATCAATCTTTTGCTACAAGTCCGCGAACATTTGATTGGTTGACACAAGCGGGTACAGGCTGGTACTCTATGTGCGAAGGCCGAAAATATGGAAAGCCATGAGCAAAGCTTGGAAACCAGGGATTGTCATCGATAGAAAGACGTGCGGAAGTTGCGAGAAATGGATTGAGCAGGTTCTCGATGTCCTTGGTCGCCCTGAAGCCATGGTGACCGATTTGAGTCGGATCTGCGACTTCTTTACACATGTGGATGGAGCCGATGATAGCTCTGAAGACATGCGCGAGCGCGAGGCGTTGAAACGGCTTGGGCGCAAGGCTGGGCGGGTGTTTCGCTATGACTCGTTAATCGTCGAGGTGGCTCAGGCATTAGAAACGCAAGCCAACAAGACACAACGGCACGGCGATGCTATACTGGCAACATGAGCTTACTTTACAAGCCACTCCCCGAGCCTGATGGAGCCCCCAGTACACAGCACTTGGCTGTGGCGGCAGCCTTGAGGGAACGACCGCTGTTGGCGCGCCTCAAGGCGTATGCTGCGGACAGACACATAGAGCTCTCCATCGAGCCCAGACGAAGATCCGACGAGGCGCGAACTCCCAAAAAGACCCCAACCCGATAGTCTCAAGCCGGGGTCTGTGGAAGATAGGCGGTGAAGCCGGAAGGCAACAGGCCGGCAATACGATGCTCGATGGCAAAGCGATAGACTGCACTTGCGCTTGGATTTTCCTGGGTTGACACCCCCAAGCGTTCGCGCAAACGCAGTTGAGCCCAGCGCTGCATGGTGGCTGCGTGTTCAGCCAGCAAAAATGCTTGTGGAGAGCCAATGGCCAAGGAGGCGTGACCTGTTCGCCACGCCTGGGCATGGTCGCGGCACATTGGCAAGCTTGCGAATGGCAAACCTGGCTCCGGGATTGCGAACGGCTCGACCGGAGCCAGTTTACAAGGCTGCGCACCCGGATGGCAACATGGTTGCTGTCCGAGCCATGCGGAGAAGTCCATCTCGTTGCCTAGTGTGCGCCACAGTGCTTCCCGACGGAAGAACCCGGCAACCAATAATGAGTGCCATGCTTCGGCAGCACGTTTGGCCAAGGTTTGGAGAGCCTTGGCCTCGATCGGTGTCAATCTTGACGAAGCCACGGCAAGTTCGGTTTCCGATACCGGGACCGGCACCTTGTCTGGTTCGTCTGGAAATATCTGTACCAGTACCAAGGCGTCCAACCACTTGGTGCGATTTTGCTCGCTTACACAATCCGAGTCTGGGCCATTGGTAGCAAAGAACTGGGCAACCAAACCATCGCGAGTTGCCGATGGACGACGCACTATGGCGCGGAAATCCGGCAGCTGTACGTAAGGCTCCGAGCCCGACTTCATTTTGCGGCCTTGGCTGTCTTTGATGACAAATACGCGGACAAGCACATGGGCGTCAAGGAAGCGGGTCAGATGAAGGGTCGTTATGATATCTGAGTCGAGGCCATTTTCACCGAAAAACTGGGCGATCAGGCCGTCACGCTGGGATTTTGGGCGGCGCAGGTAACCTGTAAAGCAGCCCAATGGCTCACACGGCTGGGCGCCTGGGTTGGCCACTTGGGACGGCGGTGATGGGACGGCAAATATTTGACGGTTTTGCATGATTGTAGGCCTGATTCCAAGATGGTTACTTTACCCCATCATGGGCATGAATACCAGCTTTTGGCAAAGACAGACCCAATGCTGCGCGATCACATATCAACAAGCCGGCAAGATGATCCATTTCGTGTTGCAAACACCAAGCCAGAAGCCCTGTTGCGCGGCGCTTGAATGGCTTACCGGTGGCGTCGCTTGCGGCAATTTCCACATGACGATAACGGGGGACCTTGTAATGCATTCCTGGCAATGAAAGGCAACCTTCCCGGGAAATCACAAGGCCGCGGCCGGCGACAATGCGCGGGTTGATAAATACATCTGGAGAGTGGGTCTTGGAGGCAGCACCCATGAGGTCTACCAGAAATATCTGGTAGGCGATTCCAACTTGAGGAGCGGCAAGACCGATGCCGCCACTGGCGTACATGGTTTGCGCCATCTGGGCAAGCGTTTCTTCAAGGGTCGCGTCGAAGCAAGCTACTTTGGCGGCGTGGTCGCGCAAGGATGGGTGGTCATTGTGAACTAACTCGAGCATAAGCAACAATACTACCAAATAAGCGATAACACATCAACATATGCCCATGGCGGTGGTGGCACGCGGCTGCGCGCGATATCCAAGGGTCGTTCCTGGAAGATGAACGGCATTACATGCATACCCAGGTATATGAAATACTTATGGTTTTTTCTGTTCAGGCAGAGAGTCGACAATAGGGATATCATGAGGATGATTTCAAAGGAAAAGCCATGAAAGCCGTTACTAACCGTTTGCTTGGATGGATTGATGGCAAGAACGATGCGCCACTTTCCTTCAGCCCTGTAAAACTACGCGAGGCGGGGAAAGTCTTGCTTGGCAGAGGGCGCGCGGCGACGCGTCGGTTTAGCGTACAAGGCGGCCTGCCTGCCTACATTGAGATGTGTTGCGTGCGAGACAGCCTTTACTCTTTGGTTTACCTGGGCGGAGAGATTGCGACACACGCTGCGCCACGGTGGACAAACGGATTACGGGACGAAGCGGCTCATATTGGTGATCTTATTGAGAAATGGCAGATGCGTAGTTGGAAAGTGGGCGGGGCGTTGGCGAAACGAGCGGCATGCCTGAAGAAAAAGGTGAGTCATGAGACCGGGCGGGCGTGGTTGACAATGCTCGATGACGACCTGACCGAAAGCGGAGTGGATCCGCTAAAACGACAACGCTTGGCGTTAGCCAAGAGGATAGAAAATGGACACACACAGTGGACACGAGAGCATGTGCTTCACGGTGGGGTAGCTGTAGAGCAGTGGCCGGAAAACGAGAAGCTTTTTAGAGGCTATGCGCGCAAGCTTGCGCGCAAGCGTGGGCTAGGCGGGTACGTGGCATTGCCGTTATCGCAGGCGAGCCAGCTGTTGGTTACACAAGAGAAAGATCCCGACTTGCGCAAACATTTGTGGAACTTGTCAGATAGCAATGGCAAGCTGTGGTTCACTGAGGACGATATCGACGTTACCAGGGCGATGGGACGAAGCTATGCGCGGGCGCTGAACATGGCCGGGCTCGCCCAGCAAGTAGCCAATGGGGCTTATCTTGGTGGGGCTGGCAGAGCCAGGAGATGGCTTACGAGGCGTGTGACCGCGCTTGACAAGGCACTTGCGAACACGCTGCACAGCGTGGATAGCGCATGTGGTGACGACGGGGCACTTGCCAGATGGAACATGGGGTATGCGGCAAGGCACATCGACCGGCCTGAAGTGAACATCCCGGCTACGGTGTTCCCGATTATGTCTACGGCCCGCAAAGTCATCCGCGAGATGATGGGTATTGGTGGCTGGGAGGTCGGAAAGGTATATGCGCTGGGGCGCGATGCTCGAGTGATGCTCGATTTTCGCATGAAAAATACAAGCAACGGACGCGAAGCGCGACTACTGTACGCCCCCTATGACCCCTATCAGGAACCAGGGTTCCCCTATGGCGGAATGGCAATCGATATTCGCTGCCCATTGAGCGGGACGCATGGCGATAACCTTGTGATGATCAAGCACTATCTGGAAAGCAAGAAGCGCGGCATGGACGCATATGATATCGAGTTACTGTGCCACGAGATCGGACATGCGCTACATTTCCTGGCTGTCCCTGGCAAAACCGTAGACGAGATTGACAACGTCAATCTGGATTTTGATGAGATGCCGTCAATGTTGGCACAACGCTATGGACGCGATCCCAGAGCCTTGGCGCGTTGGGCACACGCTGGAGCCGGCAAGACGTGGCACGATTGGCGGGTCTGGCGCAGGCACCTAAAGTTTGGCACAAGTGATGCGCTGGCACATTACCGACATGGGGTGACGTCGCTGCTTGATCTTAAACTGCATGGTGATGATGATTCAAGTACGCGCACGATTATCGAGCGCACCAAGAAAAGCCTTGTGAACAAGAGTTTATTCGATGGTACGTTTGCCTTGTGCGCTTACAACTGGGATGAAAGGGGTGGAAGCAGTATCAATTACTTTATCGGTGGGGCGCTGGCCGAACGAATGGCGCCTCGCGATGCGGATGGCATGATCCGATCAGAGGATGTTGCTGTCGCCTTGCAGCGAGTTCTGACAGGAGTCATTGCCACTAGCGTCACCATGAACGACATACAGCGCAACTGGCGGCGGACTTTCGGTGAGTCAATGACGGAATCGTTGCGATGCGGTACGCTGACCGAGGAAAAGTTATGGCTTGGCGTGCTGGCAAAGAGCAGACAGGCTGTCAGGCGCCGGAAAGCGCGCGGCGCGCGGCGGCGCTGAATAGTCCAGCGCCACCCGGGACAACATCCATAAGGCGTTCCATCCGGCCATCAGCGAGCCACTCGCTCATATCTGGCACGGACATCTCAGTCAACCTGTGACCCTGCGCCGATACGATGAGCCAGCGCCCTGTGAATGGGCTTTGCCAAGATAGCTTCCCGCGACACTGCCTGTCATCCAGTGACAAGGAAACCCAATCCCCGGTGCGCCACGTGATGGGCTCACATGATGACGATGGGGATGTGGCAATAGCTACGTTATCTACGTCATCTGCGATAGCAGTGGTTGCGGTGCTTTCTTCGGAGTCCCCAACAAGTATCGCGGACGGTGGAGCCTGGATTGGTTGCCCATGACTGTCGGCCATTGTCACAAGTATTGATTGCGACGCAGCCTGCGCGGATGACAGGGTGTTTGAGGATACGTCATCGGTGAGCGCTGGCATCTGTGCGGATGCCGCTACACTGGCAGCGATCAAATGGCCGGCATTCGTTTTAACATCAGTAGTGGCGACATCAGTAATGCCAACATCAGCAGTGTCGACACCCGCAATGTCAATACCAGTTGGCGCCATGGACGAGGTTTGCGACAAGTTATTTTCTGATATTGGCG
>CAJDWE010000006.1_pt1 | contig 61126 bp, 62 predicted proteins | sample 7391521 | NCBI WGS metagenome assembly CAJDWE01 (sample SAMEA7055732, study PRJEB34461) | soil metagenome | biome: terrestrial ecosystem; feature: Peninsula; material: soil | place: Antarctica | collected 2016 | reverse complement strand
GTTTCCTGGATTGGAACCCAGCGCAAGGTCTTGCAGGAGAAATCTGGCAAGGTGAGTCGGATCCCGTTGAAACGTGTGCTTTCCAGGTTCGCATTTAGCCGGAAGGGTCGCGATACGGTTATCCGCGAGTTTCTCGCTTGGACGATAACCCCATAGGAGCATTGTAACTATCTGACATCTCTACCGTTAGCTGTTTTACCGAAAAAGCTTACACCATCTCCGCAGAGGTACGAAAGTCATGCGATCGCCCTGCCTTTGATTGTATTCATTCTGGCGGTGTGGTACAGTCAGCAACCTTATCTTGAAATCAGGTGAATCATGCGTAGCAACACACCAATTGTACTGGCTCTGACCGCAGCAATACTTTGCTGCTCCAGCTTAGCCCAAGCTTCCAGTGGGCAACCCCTCCCTTACCAGGTCTCTGTTACGGTTGCCAGTCAAGGCCACACCACCGAAGCCTTCTTGCTCAACCTCAAGACCAACAAAACTACTCCTTTTATGGCAGAAGAAAATACGGCCTACATCAAATCAATCTGTCGGGCGACAGCTTCTTCAGATTGCCACGCGCCAGCAGGCTCTGCTGAGTTGAAAAATGCCATGGGTGAGACCATCGTAATAGTACCCGGCGAACAGAGGAAGGGCGTGTTGGGTGCTCTGACTTTACTGAAAGCCGCAAAAGGTGTCCCTGGACTTCGAGTCAAGGCTGATTATCGCCAACCTGGGGTCATGAAGAGCTTTACCGCGATGGATGCAACGATCCCGATGCCGACGGCTGAGGCGGTAGATATCAACGAGGTCGTCTATCTCCAGCCGGGGCAGAAGATGACATTCCAAGGTACGAAAGGTACCTCCATTACCTTGAACCGTAAAATCTGAGATACCACTAAGCGGACAAGTCTATCCCAGCTCTCCTTGAAGCTGACGCCAAAAGTTGGCGGGGTGCGTAGAGGCGAGCTGGGATGATATGGAGCGTGTCCGACCTTCTAATTCATAGAGTCTTCAGAGGAATGGCAGGGCAATCGCATGACTTTGTGAATGAAATCATATTGCTGTGATTTGTGGTAGTGCCCGTGGTACCATGGGCAATGAAAACGAACCAGAATCTTGCCGAGATACTCAAGGACACCGTGACCAATCCCAGAGAGCACCTGCGGAAGGTGTTATACCCATTCACGAGATAGTTTTCCTGATCTTCTGCGGAACCCTGCAGCGGCTCTACGAGCTTACGGATATTCAGGAATGGGGAGAAGAGAACTTGGAATGGTTGCGGAAGTACAGCCCTTTCAACAATGGGATTCCTTCTCACGACACCTTGGGTCGCGTGCTGTCCATGTTTAAGCCATCTGATGGATTGTTGTCCTTGCTTCGCATCTGGGCTGGAACCATGCACAACCTGCCGCCAGTTGGCGGCAGAGTTCATCTCGCCGTTGATGGTAAGGCCATGTGCGGAACAGCGAGAACCGATGCCGACGGCAAGAGAAGGCATCAACACGCTGTCCATGCGGTTCGAGCTGACCTTCCAGAGCGGCCGATTCTTGACTGGGGCTGGGTTGAAGAGAAGTCCAACGAGATTACAGCTAACCCTACTCTTCTGGAACGACTCGATCTGGCTGGAACCCTTGTCTCACTAGACGCTATTGGGCTTCAACGTGGGTTGGTCAAGCAGATTGTAGAACAAGGGGGAGATATCCTTGTGGCGGTGAAAGACAACCAGAAGACCTTGACGCGACATATCCGTGGGCTTTTCCAAAACAGCAGGAACGGACTGGAGTCCGTTGAGAAGGACCACGGTAGAACGGTTAAAGCCAAAGTCTTCATCAAGCCCATTCCTTTGGCTTGGAAACAGATTCCCGCTTTGAAAGATTGGCCTTTTCGTACTGCTATCCTGGTGAGGTCTCAACGTGAAGCAGGCTCTGAATCCGAGTTCGAAGAAAGGCTCTACGCCACGACTTGTGAGCCTGATACCCCGAAAGGAGACTTGGTTCGATTCATCAAGAACCACTGGGCTGTAGAAATGGCACATCATACCCTGGACGGTTTCCTGGATTGGAACCCAGCGCAAGGTCTTGCAGGAGAAATCTGGCAAGGTGAGTCGGATCCCGTTGAAACGTGTGCTTTCCAGGTTCGCATTTAGCTGGAAGGGTCGCGATACGGTTATCCGCGGGTTTCTCGCTTGGACGATAACCCCATAGGAACATTGTAACTATCTGACATCTCTACCGTTAGCTGTTTTACCGAAAAAGCTTACACCATCTCCGCAGAGGTACGAAAGTCATGCGATTGCCCTGGCCAGCCCTTGACGTCCCCCACCCATCGGCGTCAGAATGCGCTTCCGACTCATTCTTATTGGTCATCCATGTACACCTTGCCAGTCCAGATCCAAGCTGCCATTGACCAAATAGGTCTCGTTGACGATTTATACAACAGTTGGCTGCGCGACGCGATTGCCGATGGCGCCAACCCAGACGAAATGATGGAAGGCTTGGTAATGTCTGGCCGGCCACCTGATTTGGCCGCCCTGACCGTAGCCCTTGCTGCCCGTGGCCTTTATATCGGTGGCGAAAAGGGCATTGATCATCGTGCCACAACCCGCTCGCGCAGCGGCTCTCCAGTGGTTCCACACGCCATCCATCACCAGATCGACACCGGCGACATGCTGGTTCGCAAAATACTTTCAATCGGACACCGCGGCATGGTGCTCGAAGTGTATGACAATCTCATAACGCCAGCCGAGATGGCTCATCTAAAAAGTGAAGTAGCAAACAGACTAGACAGGTCTTACGTGGTCGGCCGCGGGTTCTCTAATGAGGTGTCCAGTGTCCGTACCAGCCGCGGCGCTTTCATCAACCGCGACTCGCACCCTCTGGTTCGCTCAATCGAATCCAGAATCGCTGCCATAACCGGCATTCCGGCATCCTTTGGTGAGGCTTTGCAAGTGCTTCATTACGCTGGTGCCGAAGAGTATCAGCCACACTACGACTTCTTTGAGCCACAAGATAACGCCGAGCGCGCCAATCTCGAAGCGTCTGGTAATCGGGTTGGCACCATGCTTATGTACATGAGTGACGTCGCCGAGGGAGGCTCGACTTATTTCCCGAAGCTGGATATCGCAATTCATCCAAAAGTGGGCCAGGGGGTCTGGTTTGGCTATCTGGATGCCGATGGCAAGCTTGACTACCGCAGCGAGCATGCTGGTTTGCCAATCATAACTGGCGAAAAATGGCTGGCAACCAAATGGTTGCGTCAGCGCGAAGTCGCCCAGCCACCAGTAGAACAATGGGCAGACTCCGGCCAAGTCACAGGTGCCGGCACCTCTCCGCCCATGCTGCCCTTGGACCCAGCATCGAAGGCGATAGGGATATCGACGACCCCGCCGGTTTAAGCCAAATCGGCAACGCCAATCTGGCGATTTTCGGTCTCACCTGGCAATAACGCAAACCGAGCAAGGTAGCCACCTGGCGGCATATCCGGCGCTCTCTCACCCTATGCTTGATGCTCTGCCGCCAGCGTCGGTCTCAACAAGGAAAAGCCAAAGCGAAGCCCTGTGCGGAAAAATGGATATGGGCAAATATTGCGTGTCTATGTAGTACGCCTTCACCCAACCGCCACGCAAGCATCAGCTTTGAGAGAAAGGATCGGTTGCCGCCGATATGTATGGAGCTGGACAGTTGCTACCCAACCCGCCGCCCGCAAGAACATCGACAAGAAGTTGTCATCTGGCCTAGTCTCCAAGGCGTTGCGCGAGTTGCGCAAGCATCCAGAAAAGCCATGGTTTGCCAAAACGGGTCGCAAGCTAGGCCTACCGCGACAAACTGTGATGCCTCTAGTGTGGTAAACTAAGTAGGCACGCACCATCCCCAAGCCTTACCGCAGCCAAGTTGCTATTCCCTTATACAGCACTTCCACCAGCCTACGTTGTCAGCGTCTGCTTTGACTGATTGATCTGCACATTACAAAAATCTAAACCGTACCCTGTGAGCCCAGAGCGATTACCATGTCAAACAAGACCCCGGGGAAGTCTATTATATGGTTGGCCTTCAGCCAGGTAGGCCGCAACTCTGCTAAAGTACAAACTGCCGCTGGCGACGCCGGCTTTCTCCTTGCCTGTGCGTCCAGTCCGGATCTTGATATATCCGAGCGACATGATTCCATGAATTGCTTGTCTGCTTTCATGGTCAACCGTGCTGGCGGATCGTTAGGTCCACCAGGTGTCGAAAAGATAGCCATGCATTTGTTGTCCAGAGGCGTAGATCCATTTGAAAATATCGCTATCATTCCCAAGGATGTCCATGCCGTCGTCGGAAATAATGGGCTGGGTGCCCTGCCTGGTGGAACAAATGCTCCGGGCGGCCATGTCATTGTATGTCCGCTGGCTGGCGCCTATGCGGGGGATATGCCGGCGCTACTTCGTGCCATGCTGGCACTGCCAGCCGCGCCAACATTGGATGGTTTTCGTTCACAATCTGGCCTGCCATGGCTCCATACCGCCCTTCAGTTACAACGCCAAGACACAGTCGAGGTTCTCGTCGAGCACGGCGTAGATGTCAACCAACGCGATTACCGCGGCCGCACCCCCTTGTTTTATTGTCGCTCAGCAGCCGCCGTGGATTTGTTGCTTGCCGCTGGCGCTGACCCAGTTGTCGTTGACAATAACGGTCATGAATGCATAGCTACATGGGGGGCATTTCCAGCCACTCAAGACATGCTAAGTAGCATCAGGTCGCGCCATGGAGCCCCTGTAACCGTAGCCGCCCACGGCATCCGCTTGTCGTTGGTCAGGGGCCGTTCAGATGCCTTGCACCGCAAGCGGTTGCCACCAGCCGATCCGGATAATCCCTATACGTCACCGGTGGCATTGCTGCTGGTTGGATGTATCCTTGAGGCGATCGAAGGGGCGTGGCGTCTTTACGATAAAAAAATCCTCAACCGCCTCCGTGCCATCCCTGCCACAACTGTTTGGAGCAAGGAAGAGGAAGCTTTGCGCTTGCTGCTAGCCGTAATGGTATCAACCTGTTATCCATCTTCGGCAACCAGCTTGATCACGGGGCTAAACTTGCCAGGCGAAGACCAAGTAGTCTCAATAAAACCGCAGCAGCTAAAGCCGTTTTACGACAGCCTAAGATGCCACGCATCGTGGCATGAGGTGGCCGCACAAATGCTGCCTGCAATCCTTGACGAGCTCGATATCTGGAGCCAGGCGTCCCAAGGCTGTCAGGTGTCAAGGCTGCCTGCATTAGGTGCTTTATCAAGCCTGGCCGCAGCAACTACAGTGCTACCAGATGGTACCGGTTACATGTGTTTGTTAAGAAAGCTTGTCGCCGACCGTCAATATGCCGAAAGCCACCTTCGTAGCGTGCTTGATGGCATCTATCCATCTGGGTCAAGGCTAATCTCACTCCCTGACTGGCTTAATCATCTTGGCCTAGATGACGCCTTGGTATTGCTACACGCTACTACTGCCGTCTTTACTGCCGTCTTGCCACTAAAGATTAAGCACATAGTAGGAGCCTTGGCCAGTTCCATATCGGCGTGGTCTTCGCAAGATGCACAAACATTCGCCTCATCGCCAGACCTGCTGGTTCTTGTAAAGGCCGCCGTGACCAAGGAAGAACTGTTGCCAATCGTGACAGCTTTAGCCTCAAAAGCACTCGCCGGCAGGGTTGTTGCTGCAAGTGCTAAGCCAGCGCGTCTTCGTCACCGCGCCTAAACAAGCAGCGCAAAACTGCTAGACTGGTTGGATGAGCAACCAAATCACTCCATCGTTAATCTGGCGCGCCTTTCATAACCTTGGCCGCAATTATTACCAGGCGTATTCAGAAAGTGAGCGTGCGGCCGTCATCATGACTACCGACTTTCTTGCATATTGCGCCGCTGACCCGTCACTTGATCCATCTGAAAGTCACGACGGCTTCAACCTGCTTACGGTATTCATGGCCAATCGTTTCCCATCGTCATTGATGGGTACACACAGCATGGAATCGATTGCCATGCGCTTGCTTGACCGCGGAGTTGACCCTTTCCAGAATCTTGATAATGTTGCCGCCGCCCCGCCTGTGATGCATCACAAGCAACCGCGCCCGCCCTTGGAGAAAGCTTGCCCATTGACCGCCGCTTTCGCCTCTGATGTGCATGGGTTGGTTCGCGCCATGCTAAAGCTCCCCAGCGCTCCATCTTGCGCCAAGCTGGAATCGCTTAGAACCAAAGATGGCCTGCCATGGCTGTGTGATGCCATCGCCAAATACAAACTTGGGATGGCGCGTGTTCTGCTCGAAGCAGGTGTTGGGCCAGATCTGCGTGATCGCAACAATAAAACAGCTCTGTTTTATTGTTGCAATGAACAAGCAGTCGATCTGTTGCTGGAGTTCTCAGCCGATCCAAGCCTGCGCGATTCCCAAAATAGGTTGTGTATGACAGCCTGGAGTGCCTTCCCGCATGGTATCCAGATGATAAACAAGTTGCGCAACCATGGCTTATCTGAAATAGCGACGTCTTCTGCCACCAATTCAGGTCGTCTGGCTTTGGTTAAGGGGTTGTCCCAAGCGCTTTGCCGAAAACGCCCAGTGCCACAAGATCCGTCAGACCCATATACCACGCCGCGCGCACTGATTTTGCTGGGCGCCATGTGTCTGCTGACTGAGGGCCGCGCTGGCTGCAAGCATGCTCCACGTATACACAAGATGTTGGCTGCTGCAAAATCAGACAAGGGCCCTTGCGCCAACGCCCCATGGTCAACATTCGAGAATGGTTTGTTTGCCGCCGCCGCCTCGTGCTTTCTTGTTTACAATGATGAGCCAACAGACGTCTTGTCAATGCTTGGCTTGAGTATCCCAGCCCAGTCTTCTTATCGCGCCAACGACTCGTTATCTGTGTGCAAGCGTTCCGACGATGCTCGCGGTAGTCTTAGGGCCAGTACCAAGATCGCCTGGGATGACATGTTTGTGCTCATTCCACAAATTCTTGATGAAACAGAAAAATGGCTCCGTATCTTGGGCTGCAAAGATCAATTAGTTCCATCCCGGATCGCCAAGTTGACCCATGCTCTTACCGTATTTGCTGTTCGCGAGGAGCAGCCTGCGGCATACTTCACTATCCTGGATGCCGCCTTGCGCTTTCAGTCTGCATATGACAAAAACGAATATTGTTATGCCCCAGTCAAGGAGATGTTTCACCTTGATGCCATGAGCTTGTCTCTGGCGGACCGGCTCTCGCAGGCTAAACCGACCTTGCCAACATGGTTGTATTCTCTTTCCACCACTTACGCTGCCAAGCTTTTCCAAGCGCTTTTCATTCACCCATCGGTACCAGTAATAACCACGGCATCCCATAAGTACGCTCACCCATGTGTCCAGGCCTTGACTACCTCGATGGGCTTGTGGGATATCATGGAAACAGCGACTTTCCTTGAGTTGTCAGCCGCTGCCATCATCAAGCTTGAAGCCAGCCAAGATACAGATGCTCTCCGCCCATTGATCTCTGCCATATCCGGCGCTCGCTTGAAAGTTCGTACCAATAACAGCAATCGTATTAGCTCAAACCGCCTTCGCGCATGATGCTGCGCTGTGGGCGCCATGGAAGGTACCCTATTTTTTTTATATTGCCAGTCTTGCGCCATCGACACTTCCGGGCCAACATGTTTTTCCTAACATAGCTCCGGAGTCAATCAAGGTGCCAGGCGTCATGTCAACCGCATTAAGACCACCGCTGGTCAGTCCGCTATTGTTACTGCTGGTTCGCCGTGCCGTTGCCACCGCCATTGCCAATGGCGCCGACCAGGAAAGCATTCTGGCCCACCTGCGTCCATCTGGGACGGACCCCGATCGTACAGCCGTCAACTGGACAACTTTCTGGCCGGAAAGCACCCGTTTGTCGTTGCGGTCATCCATTGCCGCCATCCCATCAAAACCGGTAACCGATACGGCTCAGCCGGATGCCATAGCCGCCGCCCTGGCTGATTGGCGCCTGGAAAATGGAGCACAAGCCTCACTCCCCAGGTCTGGTCTACTGGTTGCCGACGCCATCATCTTGCCATGGTCAAAGTCGGGACAGGCGCATCATGATCGCACGCTTGTGGCTCACGCCATTCGTGCCAAGGCAGCCAACCAGCAAGTATGGATGCACATTGCCAACCGCGACCTGAGCGCGATTGCGGTCCCATCGGCCGTCCGCGATGGAATGCGCCTGGGTTGGTCTTGGCTGCTTGAACCGCCGCCACTGGATACCTCGCAACACCACTCGCCGCGCACCGATCCTAAGCTACTGGCTTATGCCAAATCCATAAGTGATTGGGGGGACGCAATACTGGGAGACCCAGCTGCAGACCAATGGGTGTGGCCGTGGACTGACCTAATGGAGGGTGACTTGTCAACTCGCATCCTTCTGGTCAAGCCTTCCCCGGGGCGCTCACCTCCGCATGGCTGGCCTGCGGATCGCTTTGGATGGAACAAGCCTGCCTTCGGGGCGCTTACATCAATCCTGGTCCGCCGCGCAAACGCATGGTTCGGCGAGCACGCCGTAATGGATGACCTGCTACTGGGATGCGCTTTTGGGGATTGCCAAGTATGATGGCTTGACTATCTTGTCCCAGCCGCCCATGCCAAACCAATAAGGATCGTCGGGTAATGCCTGCTTCTCACAACTCTATCAATAGCCGGAAGTCTTCGCGATTGCCAAGGGCTATCGTTGCAAAAAATACACATCTGGAAAAGTCTGCCCGTCGTGCGGACGCCTTGCCAGCGCCAGTCACAGCTATCTCTACCGGCTTACGCAAGTCAGCTAAAAGCCAGGACAAAAGCCATCCTGGCGGTAAACTCCTGCTCAACAAGAACATGACTGGCAAGAACATGGCTGGTAAAAACATGGCTGGTAAAAACATGGCTGGTAAGAACATGGCTGGTAAGAACATGGCTGGCAAGAGCACAGTCAACAAGGTCGCGGCCAAGAAATCCTCGGCCAGCAAGCCGGTTGTCAACAAGCCCGTGACCAATAAATCCGTGACCAATAAATCCGTGACCAATAAATCCGTGACCAACAAATCCGTGACCAACAAGGCCGTAACCAACAAGTCCGTGGCAAGCAGGCCAGTGCTCAAGAAGTCAAGCGGAAAATCTTCGCCATTGTCATCAGATTGTCAAATCGTAGAAGCAAGAAAATCAGCCACATCAGTTGTCAGACAGCCTGTTGCAACTCTTGCTCGCGACCAAGCCTCCAGGAAGGCACCTGATCAAAAGACTTCGCCCGGGCCACGCTCTTTGCATCGACACTCATTTCAGCAGCCCGTCTTCCAGCAAGAAGACCTGTCGAAATCGATGTTCATTCGCGATCTCGACCCACCGCCAGAACATGAAGTTCTAGATGAGGCCGACGCAGCGCAGCATCTGCATTTGCGTGAGTTGGCCGAAGTCCAGCTACGCGCCCGCCGCATGAACGACCCAGAGCGCCACCCGGACTTCGACGGACACACCTGTGTTGAGTGTGGTTGTGCCATTACACAGTTTCGCTTGAAAGATGGCCGAGTGCGTTGCCTGGATTGCCAGATTGACCGCGAAGCCGCACAAGCAAGAGCCGCCGGCAGACAGGTCAGGCAGTAACCGCGGCGTTGGGGTGAGAGACCAATGCCTAATGTTCGCCAAACCCAGGGCTAAAAATAGACGCAAGCTGAACGCTACGCCCAGTATGTGTTCCCTATGTGCTCAAGGTCGCTATACTACCGGCATGACACTATTTGTAGATTCCTATCCACACATCCTGGACGACCTGACCCACGCTCACCCGGCAACGCGCTCGCGAGTAAAGAAATCGCTTGTGTTGCGTTGGCTGGCAGTTGCCGTGACCGTTTTGATGTTTCTTACAGCTTTGTGGCTATTTACAGCCAGCCCAAGTACCACTGTTCGCATGACTGGTTGGGCTGTCTCAACACTAGACCTGTTCATGCTGATTGCCTTGGCCACCGCCGCCATCGCCGCCCACCGCGGTGGCCTCAACCGCGGCTGGGGGTGGTCATCGTTAAATGAACAAGAGGTTGAAGAGTTCGTCGCCCTGGCCGCCAAATATCCAAAGATCGACGCCGTTGTTTCAGATGAGTGGCTTGTAGCCCGCGCCAGCACTTCCTTGTGTCTGCGTGATCTTGCCAAGTTGCGCAAGTGTGTTTCACGCTGGTCGGCCTTGGATTCTCGCCGCAGCGCTGACCAATCTACTGCCAACCCTTGCGTATAATACGCCGTCCGTGAAACGTGCCACTTGTGAAACGTGTCAGCACATGTCTGGCTATCTGCTTACACGTGCTTGATCGCTGCCTCATGTGTGCGTTGTGCCAGTCCCATAAGGGTTAGCCTGGCTTGACTGCTAGTCCCTTGCTCGACCATTACTTGCTCCAGACTCTGAAGCATGCGGCTGGCATCAGCGCTGCGCCCGCCAGTGCTCTCATCTGCCATCAAGCTTGTAACAAACAAGGATCCAAGTTGCTCCGCCTGTGCCGTTGTCTTGCCGGTTGCCGCTGCCCGTCTCCCGGCGAAATCAAAAGCCATCTCGCCCGGCTTGTGCTCCAGTGCTATCTTCTCGAGCAAAGGGATCAGTGAACCATCATGCGCCGCCATGGTTTGGCCGCCAAGTGGCTCAAAAGCCCATACCCCGGGCTGATCGTTTGCATGGTCAATGCTCATCCGGGTAATATTGCCAGGATTGTGCCACGCTGTTCCCCCGACCAGTATCGGTATGGATTGCCCGTGCATGTGCCCGTTGATGACAGTTTCAATGCCAGGAATATTGAATAGTTCCTTGGCTCCCGGGTAAACGCCATCGAAGGCCAAGTCTGCATGGGTTATCCATACCACCGCATCGGCTCCGATGGCCGCCAGCGCTTGTTGTGGAGATGTGTCGTCGTCAAGTCCGGCTACTTCAGCCAGACTGCCTGGAAGCGGATGCCCATAGGGTGTAAAGCCAACCCCCAAGCGCTTATGCCCGCCGCTTTCGTCTTCAAGCTCAAGAATCGCCCACAAGCGCGATTCATGGATGACCTCAAGCGTGCCGCTTTCCGCCAGCAAACTCATTGCCTCTCCTTCCGATAGCCGCATCTCGGCTTTGTCGTGATTGCCAGGCGTACTGGTCATCCTTTGCCAAAACTGCCTTAAGACCCTGGTCGTTCGCACCAGCATGGTGATGTCGGTGTCGTGACGAGACTCAAACAGGTCGCCGGGGCACACCGGCCAAAGTCGTCTTTCCTTGGCAATCTCGCCAGCTTGCGCCAGCTTGCCAAGTACGGTATCCAGATAAGACGCATCAAGCCTTCGCCCGGGCGTATAGGAAGCGATGTGCGGGTCGCCGATAAACAATAGCCCCCGCAGCCCTCCTGGCACCCGGATAACTGGCAACGCTGCCATGGTGCGTTTGGCTAGTGGTTGTGTGCGGGCCTGCCTCTTGCTCATGCTGCCAAGTATATCACTCAAGCCGTATTCGCCTCAAGTGCTGTCAACTCAGGCTAACATCTTGATCTCCTTGACGAAGATTGCCCGCGTTTAGCACTATTACGCATCCCAAGCTTTATCGCGTTAACTCGCGCCATGATGTACGGCGCGCCTCCCTCCAGTCTTGTGGCAAGCTCAAAGCGACCTTTTTCTTCATCGCTTAGTCCACTTAGAACGTCAGGCGCAACAGCTTTGTCAAACAAAGTTGTCCATCTGCTCGCCGTGCCATCGCTAGCGTCTTCTTTAGAAGCAAAGGCTATTATCGACCCTACTGCCGTCCCCTCCTCCATGGGCACATCGTAGAATGCGTTGAGTCCTTGGTATCTGTTGGCCAAGAAGGCATAGGCATAACGCCATGGCCGTCCATCAACCGCAAAATCTGGATCATACAATGGTCGCCCAGCAAGATCCAATAGTCTCCACAGTCTAGTTCTGCCGTACTCATCCTTGGACTTGAGTGCCGACATCCACTCGCTAGGCTTGGCACATGCAAGCATAAGCTCAAGCCCTGCTGTTGCCTGACCCATGCCTACTTTACCACCCGCGTGCGCTGCGTCCAAAACCGTGTCCCACCATATTTGCCATTCCTTGACGTTGTTTGGTTTCCCACAAAGATCAATCAACTTGACAGTATTGCTGTCATAGTCCTGAGCGGACTTGTAACTATCAAGAATCGCTCCCAACAACAGCCTCGCTGCCCCCATGCTAATGTTATCCACATTGCGCCCGCGCATGAGACGTACTGCGCGCGCACTTAGTTTCCCAAGCTTACTCCTGTTATAGAACAGCCCTTCCTTGACCGCCGTAGCGGTGCTTGACAATAACGCCACGGCAAGAAATGGTACTTCGTTGATTTGTTCGTCAAGGGTCCCACCGCAAATTGCAAGTCGCCCAAGTAGCTGAGTTCCGCTACATCGCGCAAGCGAGCCATCACGCAAGCCTCCCAGCAGCGCTTTGCCGCCTCCTAGAGCTGCTGTGCCATTTGGCCGCAAGGTCTCGCGCTTGGATTCCCATTTGTTCAAAGTCTTGGCCATCGCAGCGGCTGCAACTGCCCCGCTCCCACTGGCTGCCAGTAAACTGGCCGCCAACAAGCTTCGCATGCTGATTCCATCACGATTGGTAAGCCCAGGATCCCCGCCAGCATCAAGGAGAAGCTCCAACACTTGCTTGGACTTGGCCGCCCTGATCGCGCTGCCGCCTGCATCGTCTGTTTGATTTGGGTCAGATCCTTTCTCCAGTAGCACCTTGACAATATCAACGTCGTCAATCTGCGCGGCTTCTATCAGAGGTTGGCGTTGGCTGCCGTCTCGGCGCCGAAACCCATCCGCTTTGGTAGGGGCACCAGGTCTGTCGAGTAGCCAGTCGATAGCCTGTGGCCAGCGCGCCGCAAGAGCCGCATCCAGCGCGTCCATCCCGCCAACATCTTGTTGCCACGGATCTCTACACCGCTCCACCATCCGCTGTAATAGCAGTAATGAACACGGCTCCTTTGGTTGCCCTTCTGGTTGTCCAAAAAAGCATTGACTACCAGGCCCTCCATACAAAAGCCACGAGACAATAGGATTGCCGTCTTCGTTGCACGCAACTTGTTGCGGGCAACCAGTCAGCAATCCATCCAGTAGTCTTTTGCGAGCCTTCGATGGTCTATTGGCAGGGGTTTGATCCTCACCCTCTCCGCACAGGCGTCCCCATGCTTGTGGGTTGTCGATCGTTAAATACCACAATGTCTCGGAAAGGTGTTTCACCCCTCCAGCTTAGCCGATTTCTTCGGCAAGTGCTTGCCCGCATGTTGGACAACAGCCGCCGGTGCTGGCAACCAGAGCTGCATATTGTGTGTCAAGCTGCACCAGTTCCGCCGCCGCGTGCCGGCACGCCGTGTTCGCCTGACGCATCCGCCCGGCAAGCATGCCCACGCTGTTGTCATGGACGCCCGGTGGCGCTACGGGCGCGCCGCCAAGTCGCGCAAAAACCGCCCGCCTCCGCAGCGCCAGCTTGACCCGTGCCAGCAATAAGCTGCTGTTGCCAGACCTCGCTTCCGGAGCCCCGCCTGGCGCCTCGTGCCTGGACACGACCACCAAGGCTCCCACTCGTTCGCTCACGCGTTGCCACCGGTCAAGAATATGCCGGCCAACACCGCTAGCAGGTGCCATCAAAGGTTCAGGCGCTTTGGCTGCCAGGATGCCTTGGAGCGCGTCTGTGCGTCGCCGCCGCCGGCTCCACTGCGCCGCCAGCGTGCGCATTTGCCTGGACAGATCACCGCGCTCATCGATAGTCTTGCCGATCCGCGCTATTTCGTTGCCCAAAGCTTGGATATCAACAACCCGCTCCAGCGCCTTCTCAAGACTGCCAAGTTGCCTTGTCTTGCTCGTCGATACTAGCCATTGACCAACAAGTGCATGCCCACGCGCCAGCCGCTCCTCACGTCCAGTCCACCCATTAGCCACTCCCTCGACTTCAGCCAATCGCTCTGAGCAACCATCGACGCCATCGAGCACCCGCATACGGCGTGCTATTTGCTCAAGTTCAGCCTCGCCTTCGTTGACGCGCACCCTTGCTGCGGTGATGTCTTGCTTGTCAAGCGCCAGCATTCGCTGGACGTGTCCAGCTTCTGCTCCGATCGCCAGTGCCTTGGCGCGGGTGGCCGGCGACTCTCCAAGCAAAAATACTGGAGCCTTCTGATCGCCGATTTGTATGTTGAGGCCTTCCACGTCATGAACGCCGGATATCTCGCCCAGCCAATCCGGTAGCTCGCGTGCATTTTCAAACGTCCGCAGTGGCTCTCCTTGCCCGCCGGCCGCATACAAGCGATAGGCAACCTTTGGCTTGCCGCGTCGTTTGCGCTCAAACTCAACTATCCCATCGGGCCCAAAGTCAATCCGCACGCGCGCCGATGGGGCTGCGTGTCGAATCATCAAATCATTACTGCGCCCAAGCAACACCGCCCCCATGGCAGAAACCAAAGATGACTTGCCGATGTCATTGCCGCCGGTGAGTAAAGTGACACCAGGCCCAAGTGGCAGGTGGGTAAGGCGGTGCCCATAGCAGTTCTCGAAATCCACGCTTCGCACGCCACTGGCGGCCTTGTCCCAGATCGCAGGCTCGCAACTTGTTCCCAACCGAACCACCAGCCCATCCGCACCGCGCTCGAGGCGAAGCCGATGGGGAATGGCTTCAAGCAACTGCTCTGGGTGGTGGGAAATCATCAGCACCTGAATGCCAATTTGCTGTGCTGCTTGCTGGATGACATGCGCAAAAGCGCCAACCCTGGCTGTCTCAAGCCAGCAATCTGGCTCATCCAGAACCAGAAACGGACGATTGCCAGACCGAGTCAACGCGATTAGGCGTAATCCCGTGCTAAGCACATTGGTGACGCCGCCGCCTGTGCCCGTCATGGCGTCTTCCAGCTCGCCACCCGCCTTGCTTATGGCAACGTCCAGCGCAGGGGCTCCGCGCTCAGTGTCAAGCAACAGCCGTGCCTCGCGCTCACCGCCCGGGAATACATCAGTAAGGAAAGCCGTAAGCAAGTGTTCAAATGCCCCAACCGCCCGTGCGTGCTCGCGCCGCTGTAGCTCGGACAGCGCCACTTTTATCTCATCAGTTTGTGCAATCCGCCCTTTGGCAGCGCCAACTTGAGCCAATAGGGCCCCATGCCGTGCTGCAAGCACTTGCGCTTGTGCAGCATGCGCAAGCGCCCGCCGCCGTGCTCCAATAGCCCTGGCAAGATCAGGCCGCATTCATCGCCTCCACCGCCGCAAGGTCGCGCTCGACTTGATCGAGCAAAGCCTCCTCGGCATCCAATGCTTTTTGATACGCCTCCAGCGCCTGCGCGTCCTCTTTTTCTTGTCGCGCCACCAACGCCTCCAACTCCTCCAGGCTACCAGCCCCCAGCCGCCGTGCCTCTGCGGCTAACCCTTGTTCTTCCTGGCGCGCGCTCTCCAGCATCACGCGACAACTCACACGCCGCTCTGCGAGGTCTTGATAGCGCCGCGCCAGTTCGGCGTGTTTGTGCTCAGCCGAGGTGCCCACACCTGCGGTTGTAGCGCCAGATGCGGCGACTTTACCGCCGCCAAGCCGTGGTCCAAAGTGATCCATGGGTGTCTCCTTCGATTGAGGCGTCAGTTTACCTCATTTGGGGTCTTGCTTTCAAGCTCCATCTGTAGGCAGGCCAGCCCTTGATTTACTGCGCTCCGTGAGCCAGCAAGTCATGAATCAGCCAGGCCTGGATACCGCAATACATGGCTTCCATGAGCGCATGCTGGCGCTGGAGACCGCCATTGCCACTGTAGAAAGATGCTGGGAAACAGCCATCCTGGTTCGCCATTCTCAAAAACGGTAGAGCGCCTGACTATTGGTCAAGCCAATATCTTGAAAAAGGATATCAATGGTTGGCTTTCTTGGTGGCAAGCTTGCGCTCTCTGCCGCCACCACAACAGTGTCAAAGGTCTCGGTACCGATGGACTTCCAGTGCGCTCTGGTTCTTGCCAAAAGCCACTCCACCTTCCGCCTTGTGCAAGCTACTCACCCTTCAGTCAAGTTGGCTTGACTAGGGGGAAGGACGGTTTTGCCGCCCTTCCTTGAAGTAGGCCGGCCATCCCATGACAGCAGGACTTCACGGGCGACCTTGGCTTCAAACCCTTGAGCGGTTGCCCTGCGCCGGCCAGCCGTGTATACAACGGGAATGACCAGTATTGAAGCATCTTTGGCATGCTTGGCAAAGAATCCATCATCGGGTTCAGTCAGCCTGTTGGCCAACCAGACCAGACAACGTTTATCTTTTGCCTGCCGGCGGCACCAAGCTATCAACTCAAGCAGATCGGTATCGTTCCAGCCGGTACTGTAGTGGGTAAAGCTGGCACGATAGGGTGGATCGCAATACACAAAGGACCCATTGGAAACAGGTATGTTTGTGTAGCTTCCGGCCTGGAGCCGCACGCCCTCCAGCAGTCGACTCCAGCCCAGCACAGTGGCGTGGTTGACAACGGCCAGGGTTTGGTTAGCCAACCCTACGGGAGTGGCAAAACGACCGTTGGACTGCTGACAGGTCTGCCAGATACCGTTGAACCCTGTCTTCATCAAGAAATAGAGTAGAGCGCTGGAGGCCAACCGTTCCTTGGCGTTCTTGTCCGGCAATGACCAGTAGCTGGTTCTAAGCGAATAGTAAATCTCTTTCCGCTGGGCTTTCGTCTTGCCTGCCCAGTCCTCCTCGTAAGGCTGGATGGCGCTGAGCAAAGCCTGTGGCCGATCCCGGACTTGCTCAAACAGTTGTATCAACTCCGAGTTGCTATCTCCAAGTTCTACCTTTGAGGTGGGACGCAGCATGCGGTCGTGGCGCAGACCTGCGAATACGGCCGCTCCACCAACGAAAGGCTCTACATAGGACAAGATTGGAGAAGCTGTGAGGCCGAACAAGTCAAACAGACCTGCATAGGACTTAAGCAGTCGACGTTTCCCACCCGCCCACATGAACAGGGGTGGGAGCTGGGTAGGCGACTTGGTTGAAGTTGAGGAGTCTTGTTCTTTTTTCATTGCGTCTTAGTAGAATGGGTGGATCTCAGTATCCGCATCAGCACTGGCGCCATCACGGCCTTGACCTGCTCTTCGGAAAATCCTGCCGGCTCAAGGAAAATGGATGGCCCCTCGTTATAGACTACGTTGAAATGATGCATTGTAACTGCTTCGTCAGGTGTCGAGCTGCGCCCCATCGCGTCTTTTTCATGCTTTGCATGATTATAGAATATCAGCTGGAAGATCCTGCCAAGTATCCCCATTGGTTTAGCCCCCTCGCCGCTAGCAAATATCATGTACGCCTTCAGGCCGCAGTCACTAAGCTGTATATGATTTTTGTAAGCTCTCTCACAGGCGTTGCCCTTGTTTTGTTGGTGCTTTGCTTCAGAGGCCAACAACAACTCCCTAGTCCCCTCTTTGACATTCACCAGGAAGAATATTCCACCGTCGGGGGAACATCCAACCATACTCTCAGCCCCGGGAACTCCCTGTATTCCATCATTTGTTATATGTTTCCAATATTCCTCGCGCCGCAAATTACCCAGCTCAAGCGTGTAACCTTTTGGGACTGCCTCTTGTACTTCCTGGAGCTGCAATATGGCCTTGCTCGCCGCTCTGACATTTGAATCAAGTCGGCCAGCCGCGCCGAAGCTGACGTTTTGGCCAGGCTGGATACCAGGTTTCTTCAAGGTAGAGTTTATCTTCATCTGGCGATACTATCATGGTCATCATGATCAAGGCAACTGCTCCCAAGCCATCTTCCGGAGTCACCGGCCAGCGCCTCTATTTGGTTTGACTAGGCTGCGACCGGTGAACCAACAAGCCACAAATCAGCCAGATTCAGAGATCATTCGCGAGGCGGCCTCCCTGTTCGCTGCCGATGAGTGGGACCAGGCGGTCGATTTGTTGCTGGATCACTTAAGTGCCAAGCGTCAGTCCGCCGCACAGCGTACATGGTTTCTTCTGCTGGACATCTACCAAGCCCGCGCTGACCGCCCATCGTTTGAACGCCTGGCCGCGGCCTATGCGGCCAGGTTTGGCATAAGCCCACCATCGTGGCACTCACTTGGCCAATCCGGGTCTGCCCAGGTTCATAACATCATGGTGCTGGACGGCTCTCCACAAGAGATATCTTCAGCCAAGGTGCGCGATTTTGTCGCTGCCGGTCGCACCGCCGGTTTTGTACGCCTCGATATCAGCCGCGCAGTATGGAGCTTTCAGCCGCTGGGATTTTGTAGCCAGGCAGACCCCTTGCTGGATCTGCTCAGTCGCCTTACGCGTCATCGGCTGCGGGTTGTGCTTATGGGTGAAGATGCCTTGTTCAGGGACTTGCGTCAAATCGTGGCGCGTGCACAGTGGCCAGAAGTTCCATTACGTTCAGCGTGGATGCTATTGTTGTCGTTGCTGCAATGGCGCGGTCTTGAAGAAGAGTTCAACCGTTCCGCCTTGGCTTTCGCTGATCGCTTCGGGATGTCTTCCCCTGGATATGAATCTTCCGCCGTGCTTGCAGCTCTACCAGATGACTCAAACCCGTCTCAACCGGCCAGTATTCCTGTCATCGACCAGGTGCTTATGGGGACGCTTTTGAAGCGCATGGAAAAAGATTACCGCAGTTCCGGCGCGGCAGTTATCGATTTTTCAGATGTGACAAGAGTGACATGGCCAGCTGCGGTTGATTTGGCCACCAATCTTGCCACCGCAGGCTATGACCCATCTCGCATTCGTCTACGCAATCCGTCGGAAATGATCCTGGTATTGCTTGAGCTAACCGGGGTAACCAGTCTTGCCGTTATCGAGCGTCTGCCACGATGACGTCATCACCGCCAGTATCCACGGGTTTGACAAACTCTTGCTTGCGGGTTTACGATGCGCGGCGCTTGCGCGCAAATGGAGACCCCTGAATGGCGCATGATATTCTCAATCGTGGTTACATCCTCCCGGAAAAATCCAAGGGACGTATCAACTTGTCCGGCAGGGACGTTTATGTGGCGTGCGCCTGGTCTTCGCCAGAAAAAACAGCATTGTCGCTAAAGGGCGAGCATGGCGAAGGCGCCGGCACGCTCTCCGTAAACCCGTATAAAACAGGTAGTCAGCCGGACTGGCGCGGTCGCTTCCGCGAGTCGACCGGATCAGGCAGTAAGGGGCCGGATGCGCAAAACCAGGCAGGCCAAGAAGATGGTTCCAAGGGCACTGGCAACCACGGAATGGAGTGGCTGGTTTCAGGCTGGAATCGCGACCGCGATGGCGAGTTTATCATCTCGATTTCACTGACCGACCCGGCCACCCTTCCGTCCCGCAGACCATCATCCCAGGCTCAATCTTCCACGACCCAATCTCCCACGACCCAATCACCCACAGCCCCATCTTCCACAAATACGCCTCCATCACATTCGCCATCCGCACCACCGTTATCTGCTGCTACGCCATCTACGCCCTCGTCGCCCATGCCCGCGGACGACGACGATTTTGATATAGACTTCAAGTTTGGCGATGTATTTACCCCCGATGGCAACTGACCTTGCCAGCTCACCCGTGACGCAAGTCGCAAGCGCCGTGGCCACCGGTGAGCAACCGGTCGATGCGGTCGACGCGGTCGCTGCCACGCGTGGGATTGATCTTGGCTCGATATCTAGTCCAGATGATCTCGATATCATTGTCCGTACGCTTGCCGCCCAGTACTTGGACGGCTTTGGACGTGGCCATGACTGGTGGCGTACATCTTGCCAGGCTGCCTTTGTTTTGTCGTGTTTGTATCAGGAGTCGTCCGCTCCGCCTTCTGATTGCTCCCCGATTTCCAGGTGGCTTCCAGCCCTTGAGATAACTCTCCCTCCAATCAGTGAGGAAGGGTTCACCATCGGTTTGCGCCAGGTCGTCTTGTCAGGTTTGCCACCCGTGCCATCTCCAAATGGCACCGGCGCCAGTACGATAATACCCCCACCGCGCTCTACTCTTGCCGTGTCTGCCGCTCGTCTGGTGCCAACCACGTCGCTTTTGGACGCCGCCCCGGGGACCCTTGGTCGTTGCTTGTTGCAACCATTGCTTGCGGCAAGTTTTTCGGGACACGCATTAGTGCGCGCGTCCGGTGCCATCTTGACATTGTGGCAAGCCTCAAGATCCACCGGTGTTGTAGCCGGCGCCACTACTTTTCGTAACCTGGAAAATCGCGCCTCTGAAGCCGCACCGCCAGGTAGTATCCGTATGGATTGGCGCCGTACCGGCCAGGCTGCCACGGCCGCCTTTTCGGAAAGTCGTGATGGTGGCGTAGTGCTGGCTATTTGACCATACTGAGTGAGCTTGACAACACCCCTGCGACAAGATAATATCACCCTCCCTGAAGTGAAAACCAAGGGGATCTCGAGTGAAAGCGAGAGATGTGGCTTGACACACACAAGTGCCGCGAGGCACCCAAAGGAGCAACGTTCCATCGTTACTCCGCCCTCAAGGGGCGATCTCAAGCAAGCCCAGCGTAGCCCCTAATCGGGCGGGTTCCTTGACGGGGACCGAACACAAAAGCGCAGGGCGGCAAGCAACATGACTATCCGTTAACCGTACAAGGTTTATCCACCAGGATTTATCCAAGGGAATACACGGGGTCATGAACAGGTAAGCAACAGTAACTTACCGGCCGCCATACTAACTGCGTGAAGTGGATCGCCAAGGGTAGTCCTGAAAGTCCGAGTCGGCAGACAAGGGCGCAGGGCATGACAAGCGGAATAGGCTTCGCCGCTCCGGCAATGCGCCGAGAGAAAAAGTGGAGCAAGGCCCGTAACATCAAACCAAGTAGCAGGCATGCGAAAGGTGGCAAGGTGTGGGATTCCTTAGCTAACTATGGAACCACTGAGCACGCACCTTGTTCTGGAGCCGGTATCGCCAGGACGTAGAGTCCAGCACAAGCCCCCACAAAGGGTGTTAAACCGGCAAAGGCGTGTTCGGCATCAAGTGACAATGGCCTAAGTCTGCGCGACAACGTTGAACGCAGCCCACTAAAAGTTAGCAAAGCTGGAGGTGGTTGGTTGGAATCCGTACTCAGGGTCGAACCCGAACAACTAGCAACAGTTGGAGGAAAGAAACCAGCCGAGTAGCTTGATGAATGGGCGGGGCAGCAACCGCCGCAGCCTACAAGGGCTGTAACAAAGCGGCCATGTTGGTAAGCATCCCTTGAGGATGCGGATAAGTCGCCAACCCCTTGGGGCACCGGGGAGGATAAAGCGGCAAAAGTACCAACGGTCAAGGGCGTAATCTCAACCCGTGACACCCAACGCCCGCGCAAGCGGGCGTTAACTTGTGTGCGCCGCCAGCGCTCCAATCCGCTATACTGGATACGACAACCAGCTATCGGACACACTTATGTCGACCGTGCCATCCAACACTACGCCGCCCAACCTCGCCGCTCCACTCGCAGATGATGTCACGGCTTCACGCCCTCGCCAGCCGCGCAGGGTCAGGGGCGCCAGCCCGCCAGCTTCCAGGGCAGATCTCTTGGCAATGCCGCTGGACGATGTCATCTTGAAAGTACTGGACACAGAGACCACCGGAGCCGATGAGGCTGGTGACCACTACGGTCAGCACAAGGTCATCGAAGTGTACGTCCGCGATTGGTCTCTTGCCAAGGGCCGGCGTTTGCGCAATGACACCCACGCCATGGTCGATCCAGAGCGGCCAATCCCGCCAGCAGCTTCGGCCGTCCACGGTTATTCCGACGCCGATGTAGCAGGCTCTCCAACCCTTGACATGATCGCCCCGACATTGACCGGTTTCGTACAAACTTGGCCCATAGTTGCCTACAATGCCCCATTCGACCACAGAATGCTTGAAGACACGCCACTTAAAGATGCCTTGTGGATTGACATGTACCGCGCCGCCATGCACATTTGGGCTGTTGGCGACAAGAACTCCAAGGGGTTCCCGCTCGGCAGCTTCAAGCAGCAAGAGTTGCGCTTTTGGTTAGGCATCAACAAGGTGGAAGGTCAGCCCCATACAGCCAGCGCCGACGTTACGGTAACCGGCATGATTCTCCAGCATGTCGTAAAAGAGTTTCGTAAGCTCGATCTTGGCAACACCCTGGAAGACTTCACCAAGTGGGTAGAGTCTCCTCTCAAGCTACGCGCAATCCCGGTAGGCTCAAGGAAAATGATGGGCAAGACGCCCTCGGAGCTGTCAGACTATGACCTTGACCGTGTATTCAACCCTGCCGATGATCTTTATGCTACCTATAACAGGTTCAACGTGGATGACTTTTGTCGCGCGGAAGCCATGCGCCGCCGCGTAACCCGCAGCATGGCCCAAACGCCACCTAAGTCTTCTCGTAATTCCTTCGCCTGGGGATCCACAGACCCGACCTCGCCAGTCCCACCGCCACCAGCCCCACCAGCTTCCCCTCGCCGTAAGCATCCTTAAGCCCGCCGTCATGTCAGCTACACGTCATCAGCCACCACCAATACGTCGCTATCAGTCGTCTCTACGGGATGTTTTGGACAAGCAAGCCTGGCGTGAGGATTGGCCTTCAGATCTATCTTCCAGGCAATCTTCTGCGCACGGATTCTCCCACACAGCCGCCCCGCCTGACTGGGTGGCCTCATGGTTTCCGGAAATCAGGGAGATATTGACAGGACAGATCCCATCAAGACCAGTTCCGCAGTCAGTCGTGCGTAGCGTTGTAGCCGACTTGGCGTCATTCAATGAGGAGGCGTCGCGGGACATGACATGGCCACCGACTATCGCTGGGTTCGCCGCAGCCTTGGCCCACTCTGACTCGCGCGCTGCTGCGGTCGTGTGTGCTCTTTACCCCTCCCTCGCAGCCCTCGCCTGGGCAAGCCGCATTGAGCCTGATGTCAAGCCGGTACCACAGCTGTCATCGTCGCCGGTCGCTTCTCATGAGGATGCCGTCAAGCCGTCCGTCACTACGCCAGCATCTGGTATGCGTCAGGATAAGTCAGTCATGGACTGGACTCGTCAACTTATTCAATCCAGGGTGCCGGTTACGTCTGAAGAAAGCGCGCTTGCCGCGAGTCGCTTTGAAAGCACAATCGTTGCAATGTGTGCATCCGCTGGGATGTCCCAGGAAATATGGTTCAGGGACAAGGTAATGCCAACCCTGGCTTCGCTCACCGCTGACGACATGGACCACCTGCTGATCAGATGGCCGCATTCGGCAAAAATTGCCATCGCCGACATCAACCAGGTCTTTAACGGGCGCTTCTGGGCAGCAGCCAGAGAGGCTGTTGCTCCAGGCCCTCTTATGGAAAAAGTACTACCTGCGATTTTGAACGTGGATATGGCAGCCCCTGGCGCGCTCCCGGCCTTTCTGCTTGTTTGTATTGGCAAGGTAACTCGCGACGCCAACCTGCTGGATCGCAGGATGGCCTTTTGGAAGTCACTGGGAGGTCGCCCGGATATTCGTGTTGAGGGCTGGCCGGCATCAATCCTGGAAACAGCAAGTGAGACATCCGCAAATGAGGCGTTCTCAGCGGTTCCACCCAAAAACAGCATGAATGCACTCGAGTGGATGTCACAGGCCGACGTTACATTATGGGCTGATTATGCCATACGTCATTCGCCTGCCAGGGACGCTAGCCGCCACCGCTATTCGTCGCCTTGATGGCGTTTGCCACGGCTACTGTGTGCTTGCTCATTGCCGGCCCATACGTAGCAGTCTTGCCTATTACCGGTAAGTTGTAGCTGCTTTGCTCTCCCGCATCGACCACGTCGTAGTTCAGCCGAATAGGCGGTAGCTCAGTGACAACCAACCCATCAACTACCCGCAAGCGGCCGTGCTTGTGAAAAGACTCTGAAAAATACCATCCACTGGGAGCTTTGGCATCAACCAGACTGGCTGGCGTGGATGCCTCAAAGTAGTCTGCTTGGACATGGCTGCTTTGGTTGTAACCGCCATGTGTCTTTGAGCATCCACCAAGCAACCCAACGATTAGCATGAATATGAGTAAGTAGGCTTTCATGATTTATCTTCCGTGACGATCCATAAGCCACCTTAAGGCGTCACTATAAAGATATGTAACCCACTGCTCGTCCATGCGTTCAGGTTGCCGTCATACACTCATGCCGGTAGTGCTGGATAAGGGGGATTGTGTGGCGAGCGCGGCACAATGCCAAAGTCCACGTGCATCGCAATAATGGCCCCCATCGTCTTGTCTGACGGATACCGACCTTCGTCGTTCAAGAAGACCCGCTCTGCAATCACCGGATATCGCCCATCCCCAAAGCCACTCTGGCTCAATACGATCCGCGGCTCCCCGCTCGATCCCGCCAGCGGCAATGGGAAGTTGGCCGCCCCAACCCGATAATGGTGTTCTCCGTCCATCCGATCAAACCAGCTACCCGGTTTGCCGTGCTCGAACAAGGCCTCGTACCAGCCCTCTCCAACCGTCTCACAATCTTCTGGCATCCCTTCAACCACTCCCTGGCTGTCAAGCACTGCAATAGTTCCAGACTGAATGTCTGCATACAGACATTCAGGAAGATCGTCTGCGTCCCATTCTTCTTCACGAAAAAGTCTGCCCTCGGGGGTAAGCGCCGCACACTCAAGTGCCGCCACTGGCACCGATGGATCCAGCCCATCAAGACGTCTTCCGCGCTGCCAATACCTGCGTGCTTCCATGGCTGCCTCGTCGAACACCATGCTTAAATAAGCCACACGCGGTCGTGCTCCTTCTCGATACTCGCCAAAGTGTGCCAAGGTCTGCCATATCTGAGCCTGGACACCCGGAACAATCACCCCCGGATTGCCATTACGTCGCATTGTCACAAAAGGATCGACCACACACATCACACCTGATGGTAGTGGCAAGATTCCAAGCGGCGCGCACTCAAGTTTGCGCATGGCGATATCGCTGACGCCGTCATTTGAGGTGTGCAAAAAAGCTGCCAGGCCATCGCTCATTGCCAGGAATGGCGATTGCTTGCGCCCGTAAGTAGCACACGAATAGGCAGGAGACGTACTTATGCCGCGCCCGACTCCCGGCCCAGCCACCCCGCCGTGTTGGTTGGGTGTCATACCACCAGTTCCGTGTTTATTGCTTTGCATGTTCATTACATCCAGTTGCTGTTGTTCCTTCTGTAGCCATTCTCATACCAGTTTGCGCAGCCACGTCAGTCGCAGCGTTGGATTGGAATGCTCGGGGAACCCCAGCTGCTCCGTCCCGCACGCGTTGCTCCAAGTCGCGCAGAATGGCCTCAGGAGTGTATGGGTTCGCCTCGATCTCGGTATACTCAATCTGATGTTGATCCATGAATATTCGTATTTTGCTAGCCAAAACCTTGGACTGTTCTTCGTCATGAACTCGCCCTATTTTCTCGAAAGACCCAGTACGTCGTAACAGGTAGTTGATATTTGCGTAACGATTGAACTGCTCCATGACGACGCCGTCGAACTTGTCAAGGTACCCATCAGGCTTGTAAATGATAGGCAGCGGCAATGGCGAGTCGCAGATCGCAAAATCGATGCCCCAGTCCGCCAACCGTAGTAACCGCCTGTTCTGTTCACTAAAGATGGTAAGCTGGTCGCCAAAGACTTGCGACCGCCGCTCCCACACGAGCTCCTTGGCATATTCGCTTGGCATCTCACAACTGTAATGGTTTATTTTGAGCAAAAAGAAAAGCCCGGCGGCAACCGTACTTTTGCCTCCGCCTGGCTCCGCCCACAGATTGACTACGATCATGTTTTCAAGCGACCCGTATTTGATCCTCACACACGCTAGCACAACCGGTTACTTGAGCAACCGGCCACATGTCGTTGAAGACGATATGGATATCGGTGACCCAGCCGGTTTAAGTCAAATCGCAAGCGTCCGCATGGCGATTTTCGGCATCCTCTGGCAATAACGCAAATCGAGCAAGGTAGCCACGACGACATATCCGGTAGCCTTTCACCCATGCTTGATGCCCCTGCCGCCATCGCCGGTCTCGACAAGGAAAAGCCCAAGCACAGTCCTGCGCGCCGAAGTGGGCCTGGGCAAATATCGCGAGCCTATGTGGTGCGTCTTTACCCAACCGCTACGCAAGCATCGGCTTTAAGACAATGGATCGGTTGCGGCCGGTATGTGTGGACTTGGCGGTCTCTACCAAAGTCGCCTCTCGCAAGGACGCCGGCAAGAAGTTATCTGCGGGGCTAGTCTCCAAGGCGTAGACCGAACTACGCAAGGATCCAGAAAAGCCAATGCTCGCGCAAGTTCCGCGTGTTCCGCGTGTTACGCTGCAATAAGTGCCACGCAACAGTGAGAAAGCCTGGATGCGTTATTTCACATGGTCGCCTGGCGCTGCGCGCCAGGCATCAAAATACCGGTGGCGTTGCAGCGTCTGTGAACACGTCAAAATATCTGCCGTACATACTCAAGCCGCGGTTACCGGAATGCTCCGGTAGCCGCGGCGTTGGGATGAGAGCCTTAAGAGTCCTCCAAGTCCGCTGGCTCCGCCATAATCTTGGATCTGGACCTTGAAAAAGCGTCAAAACGCCCCATCTTCCTATAACAACTTACTCATTTTGAAGGAACGCCCATGTCTGCCTCGCCCATCATCGGTATCGATCTTGGCACCACCAACTCATGCGTCGCTATTATGGAAGGCTCAGCCGCCAAGGTGATAGAAAATGCCGAGGGCGACCGTACCACCCCGTCCATAGTTGCTTTCGCCAAGGGCGGAGAAGTACTGGTTGGCGCGCCGGCCAAGCGTCAGGCCGTGACCAACCCAAAGAATACTTTCTATGCCGTCAAGCGGCTGATTGGCCGCAAGTTCTCGGATCCCGAGATCAACAAGGATGTGAGCCTCGTCCCCTACACCATCGTCAAGCACGATAATGGGGATGCCTGGCTTGAGACGTCTGATGGCAAAAAGATGGCTCCACAAGAGGTTTCAGCTAAAATACTGATGAAGATGAAAAAGACCGCCGAGGACTTCCTTGGGCAACCGGTTACTCAAGCGGTGATCACGGTTCCGGCCTACTTCAACGACTCGCAACGCCAGGCAACCAAAGACGCCGGCAAGATCGCCGGGTTGGATGTCAAACGCATCATCAATGAGCCGACCGCAGCAGCCTTGGCTTACGGCCTCGATAAGGTCGGTCCCGATCACAAAATAGTCGTGTACGACCTCGGCGGTGGCACCTTTGATGTGTCCATTATCGAGATCGCCAACGTGGATGGTGAAAAGCAATTTGAGGTGTTGGCAACCAACGGTGATACCTTCCTCGGCGGCGAAGATTTCGACAAGCGTATAATTGACTACCTGGTAGATGAGTTCAAGAAAGATACAGGGCTTGACTTGCGCAATGACCCGCTTGCTTTGCAACGGTTAAAGGATGCCGCCGAGCGCGCCAAGATCGAACTGTCATCAGCCCATCAAACTGAAGTGAACCTTCCCTACGTAACCGCAGACGCCTCCGGTCCCAAGCATCTAAGCATCCGCCTGACTCGCGCCAAGCTCGAGTCGTTGGTGGAAGACCTGATTGCACGCACAGTTGGTCCTTGTCGTACGGCTATTAACGACTCTGGCTTACGCGTATCAGATATCTCGGATGTGATCTTGGTAGGCGGACAAACGCGCATGCCAAAAGTACAGGAAATGGTCAAGGATTTCTTTGGCAAAGAGCCTCGCAAGGATGTTAACCCAGATGAGGCAGTCGCGGTCGGCGCCGCTATCCAAGGCGGTGTTCTTGGTGGAACCGTCAAGGACGTGTTGCTGCTGGATGTCACTCCCTTGTCTTTGGGTATCGAAACAATGGGTGGCGTCATGACCAAGCTGATTGAGAAAAACACCACCGTCCCAACGCGCGCATCACAAGTATTCTCGACTGCTGAAGATAATCAACCAGCCGTAACCGTCCATGTGCTGCAAGGTGAGCGCGACCAGGCAAGCTTCAACAAGTCGCTTGCCCGCTTTGATCTGGCCGGCATCGCTCCAGCTGCCCGTGGCGCTCCTCAGATCGAAGTGACCTTCGATATCGACGCCAATGGTATCATGCATGTCGCCGCAAAGGACAAAGGCACAGGTAAAGAACAGCGCATAGAGATCAAGGCCGGCTCCGGATTGAGTGAGGCTGAGGTCAAGAAAATGATCTCTGATGCTGAGGCTCATCGCGAGGATGACAAGAAGTTCCAAGAGTTGGTAACAGTACGCAACCAGGCTGATCAACTGATACATGCCACCCGTTCCGCCATCAAGGAGCACGGTGGCAATGTCAGTGGCGAGGTTGTCGCGCGCGCCGAGGAAAGCCTGTCAGGTTTGGAGAAAGTCATGAAAGATGACGACGTCTCTGCGATCAAATCCAGAACTGCTGCCTTGCATGAGGCAAGTGCACAGCTTTTTGCCTCCACGCAACCGCCCCCCTCGCCCGAACCGCCCTCCTCCGCCACAAATGGTGCCGAGGAGGTCGTGGATGCTGACTTTACTGAGGTCCCAAGCGGGCATTGATTGTCGTCGCCACAGCTTTCATCCATGATTTATGGTTTAATGGGCAATGCCGTCTCCACACCAAGTATTAGGAATCTCGCCGCCCGCCTCGCCCGATGTAGTGCGCGCTGCCTGGCGACGCGCTGCCAGCCGCTGGCATCCGGATCGTAATCCAAATAACCCGGATGCCGCGGTTCGTTTCCGCGAAGCTCGCATGGCCTACGAGGCTCTTACCGATAATCGCGCCGCCCCCGAGGATGACATGTTGGGGTCAATGGTTGCAGACATCTTCGCCGGACTCTTTGAAAGTCTGGTCGCCAAATCAAACCACCACCCGCCGCCACAGCCACGCCGCAGTAATCTGTCTTGGGAGGAAGTGGTAGCATGCCACCACGAGGGCCTTTCGCCAAAACTCACATGCCCTCGCTGTGCTGGCAAGGGCGCCTACCGTGTCCATAGAACCGCCTTTACCGATCTTCCAGCCAACGCCAAGGTTGGAACAATGGGCAATCTATACAGCGATACGTTGTTTGGCCAGGTTCTCATGCACGACCGCTTCGTCATGGTGTTGGCGCCAAGTAGCCATGGCGGACCACCAGTATGGCAAGTCTCGCCACGCACTGAATAATGTAGTATTCAGTTTGCTTGAGCTTATGTTGCCTTTTGCGCAGATTCACCCGTCCGTCACCAACCAGATAGCCGCCTCGGAATCGTTTGGGTTTAGCTGTGGGCAACTATCAAGTAATGCTTACCAGTTGCCATTCAGCCACTGTGTGTAATCGAAGCAAGGTTGCGCCTGCGCACAGTGGCCAATACTCAATGCCGGCAGCTTGAAGGGCGGTATTGTGGTGCAACAACCAGACTTGGGTCATACAAGGCTGCCGGCTCGCACGCCCACGTGATGCTGCCACCTGTCGCGGAGGCTAAGAAATCGATCCATTTCCCGGAAATGTTGGCGCTGGCCTTATTGCCAAACTGCGCAGAGATACGACCATTGGAGGATATTTCCACGTTGGAGACGTATCGACCCACAATCGATCCAGGCGCCGCTACTCCAGCCGACTCATTGTTAGCAGGAAAGTGTCCGTAATTTGAGAAGAACTCTTCAGAAGCAGACTGCGCCCCGCCAACCAGTGTCAGGCCCTCGCTTACTTGAGACCGAATCACGTAATCTTGATAAGCTGGAATCGCAATCGCGGCCAGGATGGCAATGATCGCAACCACGATCATCAACTCGATCAAAGTAAAGCCAGACTGACTGCGCACGATCGTCTCTCCGCAATGGATTTCGTGACTGTATCGGATACGGTGGCGCCGTCAATTGGCACTGCCGGGCAGATTATGACGCCAGCGGCCGCTTATCTTGTAGTCTAGGCAATATTGTCGTATAGCTACCTGAAACATGAGCATATTTCAGGAAGATCCAGGCATACACATTATTGCATGATAGATTACCACACTCAACGTCGTTTCCAGTAGAATGGTGATATGTCATCATCCGTCGCCAAAGACCAATCAAACTCCATAAGTCGACACATCCTGGACTTATACCTTGGTCTAAGCCAGTCGAGCATGAACGCGGACTCTCTCCAGCCATTTATGGCTTTAGTCAAAGATATTGACTCCAAGGGTTTGGTGGGTTGGGCGGATGAGCTTGGCCCACAACGCCTGCCTCTAGCTATACAGATGGCTCTCGGCCGCGAGACTTGCCGAACAATCAGCAGTTATGCTGCAGTTTCTGCCTGGGTAGCGCATCGTACCGCAAGCTTCATTAATACGTGGCGAGATGCCGCCGGTCAGCCAATGATCTCCTACATATGGGACAATGGCAGCCTAAAGGCCCCCGTGCCAATCATGTTCAACTTGATCGCCCAATCACCTCCCGAGAACATCGCCGCCATGGATGAGCCTGGAGCTCGGTTTGGTGAGACTTTATTTCGTTCTGACATGAGCAAAAGCACCGCCGGGATCGACATACTGAAGCGTCATGGGATTATCCCTGACACACAGTCTCGCCGTTCCTTTCTGGCCTTTGTAGCTCCGTCCCAGTCGTCCATCCAATGGCTCATGGAGACATCCGCCAGTCCATCTGTGCAAGAAGAAATCATATATCCGCACCCCACCGAAAATGTCCACGGTACGCCGTTATGGTATGTGGCCGTAAACAATGATCTATTCCTGCCGCCAACCACCAATCAAGCACTAAACGCAACTATTCTTAGCTGGCGTGCTTTCACAAGAAGGACAGGCTCGGCAAAAGGCCACTTGCAGCGTCTTATGCGCGCTTTACCAGATGGGCTCGACACGCTAAGCCCTCTCACGGGTGCTCCGATTTATTGGAACGCCGTTCTTGCCAACGATAACTTGTTGAGCGTGATGTTTTCCAGATACCGTCGCTCATCCAGTACGGACACTGCCGGTATCGATCTTGTCCACCATAAGGATTACGCTGGTCATGGCTTATGGTTTCATCTTCTTGGCAAGATTCCGCCAGACAAGATACCATCAGACCTCTTGCAGATATGCCAGCCAGGGTTGGACACCAAAGATGGTTGCGGCCTATTTGCCCAATGGTTCATGGCCGCAAACATTGGCGCCATAGCTCGCCTGGCGAAACCAGACTATCTAGCTGCCTTGGGATCAGACCCGGGGCACTTCATGGACATGCCACCAGAAATAGCCAAAGGCATTTCGGCACTATGGTCGCGGCTTGCCGCAAGCATGGCTGGCAATGCGAATGACAAGATTAACACGCTTAGCCAGTTCTATCTTAGATTGGTATATGCCAGCACATCCACAACGGCAGATCATCCATTTTCCCATCCGCTTTCCACGCTCGCACCATTAATACTTGAGCATCCGGTGTGGCGCATCCTGGCTCCCAGTATGGCAACCGTCGTCCTAAGAAACAAGCTGCTCGACAGTCAGGCCGCCGCATCGGATATCCAGGCAATGGCCATGCTTTATGCCATGGAATGGACTGCCGATGCGTGTAGCGCTATCGACCTTGACTCGCTTGAGAAACATGACCACAGCCGCGCTAACCAGAGATGGCTGGATTGGCGCCAGGTCTTGATTTCTCGCGTCAAAGCGTTGAGAATGAAAGATCATCTACAAGATCGTGCTTTGCCACCCACAAGTCCCGTCAGGGCCCGCCGCAATCGTGCTTGAGTAGTCAACCATGTCGACCATCCCCTCACTGGAACAAGCCATCGCTTCCGCAAACCTCGTCGTTGTCGCCAAGTTGTTGGACTCTGGGACAGTTCCGTCGCATCAGGAAATGCGGGCAATGCTTCTACTGGCCGCATCGGTGCGCTCACCAGACGCCGATCAGGCCCGCTCAGCGTCAGCTGAGCAGATATTCAACTTGCTCATCGCCGATATCGACTTGGTCGCAGCGAACCACCCATTTATCAAGCGTATTGCAGTAATCAAGCCCGACTGGATTGACGCGTCAGATCTGGCTAGAATGCTTACCCCGGGCGCAGCTGAACGCGTCCCGCCAGTTCCCGTGGAAACCATCGAGATAGAGTGTGACCAAGGCCCGCGTGCTCGCACTGGCCCAACTCATCGTCCGTTCAAAACTTGACCACCAAGGAACACCTGGAACTTCGCCAGCACCCGCCACGGTTATCGTTTCGGCATGACATGTTCTAGCATATTGCCACCAATCTAATGGCGTCAGTTGGAAATGTCGACCAACCCTATCCATGTAGACATTGTAGCGATAGAAAAGTCCATCTCCAACGCCGCTACCCGCACGCGGGTATTAGGTCGTGTATTCATAGCTGTCGTCACCGTCTTCAGTGGCTTTGAGTGGGTCATACACCAATGCTTGGCTCCCACTCTTCGCCATGTCAGATAGCCGTCTGCTCACGGCCACGCGCCCTTGTTGAGTTCAAGTATGCTTGTCGCATAACAGTTTGTTCCATTACGCCATGCTGTGCTGCGATCTTGCTGGCATGGCCGGCTTTGTCTGCTTTATTGAAAGCGCAACAGATCAAGGAGGCTAGATTGGCCGCACTCCGAAGTACCCGCGCTGCGCGGTTGGCGCGCGTGCCCTCAAGGATGGCTGGACGCCCCGTTCTTGCTGCGATAAAAGACCAATCTCACCCGGCATCCAACGCCTGCGCCAATAGTGCTTTCTTAGTAGTGTTTGCTTGATATCACCCGTTTGATAGTGCCGACTTGCTCCTTGCCTGTCCGATCCGGTAGAATGGCGTCTCGTTACATGGAGCATGCCTTGAACCACAATCCTTTGGTCGCCACCCGTCACGCCGGACGCGACTACCACACTGATATCCTTTCACGCTTGCTGCGCGACCGCATCGTCTTCGTATCCGGGCCCATTACCGACGATCTGGCAAACCTGGTTGTGGCTCAGATGCTTCACCTGGAGTCAGAATCGTCTACCCAGCCAATCAACCTCTACATCAACTCTCCAGGCGGATCAGTGGTGGCAGGGCTTGCCATCCTGGATGTCATGCGCCTTGTGGCGCCACCTGTAGCCACCCATGTTTTAGGGCAGGCCGCAAGTATGGCCGCAGTGCTCTTGGCTTGCGGTACGAAAAGCTATCGCGCCGCCTTGCCAAACGCCAGAATCATGATTCATCAACCCATGATTTCAAATCTGTCTGGACAAGCCTCGGACATCGAAATACACGCCAACGAACTGCTTGAGACACGCTCGCGCTTGAATCAGATATTGGCCACAGCCTGCGGCCGCGATGTGACACAAATAGAGCGTGACACCAATCGCGATCGCTTTATGACCTCCCCACAAGCGTTGGAATATGGGCTAGTTGACCGTATACTGGAGACACGTCGCCCAGAGGCGAAGATAACCAAAAGGAAGGCTCGCCATGGGTGAGCGGCATCATCCAGATATTCCACGTGTTTACTTTGATCTAGATGGTGTGCTTGCCGACCTTATGGCCGCTGCCACTAGCCGTGGTTGCCACCCTAACGAGTTCAAGTTGCTGCCGGGGGCTTATCGAAATATTCCACTGATTCCAGGTTCTCGTGAGGCTGTGAGCCGTATCGAGGCCATGGGCTACCTAACGTTCGTACTTACCAAGATTCCTCGCATGAACCCTACTGCTACAAGCGAAAAGTTACATTGGGTTTTGGTCTCTCACCCAAACGCCGCGGTTGCCGGATCCATCCCGGTAACGGCGGCTTGAGTATGCACAGTAGTTCTTGACGCGTGAGCACACAAGACGACGTCACCGATGCTTTGATGACTATCGCTTGACGCTGAGCGTCCATGACTTCCCGCCAACCCGGCGGTAGAGTACTTTTGACACGTTACCGGGTTAACCCCAGCAAACGCACTCCTTCATACCGCAGGCTCATGGCTGCGTTGTGATCACGCTCGTGGGTTACCCCACATTGTGGACAAGTCCACACACGCGTGGAAAGCTTTAACCCCTTGTTCAAGAAATTACAACCAGGGGTTGAGCACAGCTTTGAGCTTGCAAACCAATGACCGACCTTTAGCAGCCTGCGACCATGTAGCTCACACTTGTATTCGAGTTGACGGATTATTTCTCCCATGGTTGCCGAATGCATACGGCGACGAAAGCCGCGGTTGAGGCTTTGCGCCATGGCATGCAGGTTTAAGGATTCGATGACGATGGTGTGGAAACGCTCACACCAGGTCAGTTGTCAACTTATGAATGGCGTCTTGTCTTGAGAATACCTCCTTGAGTTTTATGGCTCGATTGGACAAGGGAATACGGGTACCCTTGGGGATGGGCTTTCTTGGATCCAGGCCCATTTTCTTTATCTGGGAATCACGAGCTCTTGCCATCCGGCGTTCGTAGCGCAGCTTGTGCTTGCATACCCGCTTGGGGGTTTGCGGGTGATCCAAAACGGTTCTATCCGAGCATGTGGCGCGTACGGCTATCCCAACATCGATGGCAACGATACCCGCAAGATCATCGGGGTGCTCATAGTGAACCACTTTGGCAGCCCGGGCTGGCTTGTTGTACGCAGCTGGAACCTGGATTGCGGTAAGCACGGCAAACCATTTGCCAGCACGCTGCTTGACGGTAACGGCTGAAATGTGTCCCAGCCAAGGTTCGGATACCTTGCATGTTACCCAGCCAAGGTTGGTTAGCTGGATACGTTGATTTTTCTGGTCAAGCCATTTGTCAACATGACGGTCATCCAGCGGTATCCGGATTGCATCGTGACCGGTTCTGGAGTGGAACTTTGGCATTCCTGGTCTGCGGTCACCTGTCCCAGGCGACCAGGTAAAGTCAAGCCAGGGTCTTGCTGGATCCTTGGTGCAGCTCGGTCAACGCTTTGGAGACTAGACCCGCGGATAGCTTCTTGCCGGTGTCCTTGCGGGGTGAGAGGATACTGGATATGTCGCTGGACGCCTACCTCGCACGATTTGCGTTATTACCAGGTGAGACCGAAAATCGCCAGATGGGCGCTTGCGATTTGACTTAAACCGGCGTGGTCGTCGATATCCCTATCTCCTTCAACGACCACGCCACCATTGTCGTGCGAATATGGCTACATTCGTCTCCGCACCGCCCCTGCGCCCCTAATAGCCTCTGGCCTGGCATCCTTGCCAAGCTCAAGACACAATGCATTCCACACAGCCACTCCGTGGTCGACGATGTTGGTTACTTTTCTGGAATCGTCATACAGCTTGATATTGTTGCTAATGGCGGTAACTTGCTTTCGTAAAAACTCCCATGCCGGATCCTGTGCACAGATAGGTATCCTCTTTAGCTCGTGCGCAAACTCCGAAGTGCCAAATCCAGTTGTCTCCAACTCGGCAGAAAAAGCTTGCACGGCATGGGCGTTTTGCACATTGTCAGACCCATCCTTAGATTTATAGCGCGCAATTTTCATACACAGTTTGGCAAGATTGCCAAAAAAGGCTGTAACCGCCAAAGCCCCGACCAGCCCTGCATCAAGCTGCGGTCGCGCAAAGGCCGGATCGAGCAACGCATTAGCTATCAAAATACCGTCGATTCCGCGCGAATACTTCAAGAATAAAGTTTCTCTATCAGCTGCTATGCTGCTTGCAGCGAATCGTATGATTTTGTCAGCCCACGCCACTTGCGCTTCTTGTGTACCCCATAGCATCGCAGGGGCAAATCTGCGCGCCATTGCTTCCCGGTGCCCAGCGTAAATAAGATTGGTACATGGGTAGCTGTACCAGTAAGGCTGCCTGCCAGCATGTACCTTGATGTGTACGTCAAGCACGCCATCCAGTACTCCAGCGCCTTGCCTTCCGATAGGGCTAATGTTAGCGCTGGTCAGTAACTCATCTACCCACCTCCCGTTCCGCCTGACCCGCTCGCTCTTGGCCTCTTTAAGCGCGCTGATGCTGCCCACGGCAAACACCCACGGGCTAGCCCCATTGGCATTGCGCCTAGTAAGGCCGCCTGTTAGCGAGGCTGAGAAGTCCTCCATCTTGCCTTGCTCGGCCAAGGTGGCAAGCGCTGGCACACCCATGACGGCTCTCCACGCCAGCGGCGTGCCGCTCGTATCGTCTTGAGACTCCCAGCCAGGATGCCTCCTTAGCAAAAAGGCGGTTTCATCCCGCCGCCGGTTGCGATCTGCAAAAAACCCGGGTTTGTGGAAGGAAAGAGTCTCCGACTCAGATGCCGTATCGATCCATCGGCTCACTCCGGCGGTCAAGCTGCTGCGCATCTTCAGGAAATGGCAAAGAGGTTGCGTTGGGTCGCCTGGATTTGCCCCCTTCAGATTTGCATCAAGTCCATGTTTGATCATGTGCTCAAGGACATCGGGGTCCTCGATCAAACTGGCAACCACAACGCCCTTGTTGGTGACAAAGTTAGGATTGGCTCCACGCTCCAGGAGCGTTGCAACGCATTTAGCCGCTTCTACACGGATCCCATGGTCAACGCCTTTGATTGCCAGCACCCGTCCAAGCCACTCGTCTACGGGGGACTCTTCTTTACCGCCACTCAAGTCCATAAGTGTGTCTGGGACGTACTTGAGCAGTATTTGAACCGTACTAATATGCCCTGTCGAGTAGTAATCGGTTAGCTGTTTGACATCTTTGGCTTGTTGCGCCAGTAAGTTGCGCCAGCCAGCCTCGAGTATGCTTGCCCCTTGAGCATCATGCATCCGCATGACTTGCGGGTAGTGTTTCAATAGCCACTCAAGCCTCAAGCCACCCATCCCAATGAACTGAAACGCGATCGGCTCGTTCTTGTCTGCGGTCATCTCAGCAGGATCGAAGCCTCCCGCTGGGAGTTCCTTGATAAGTAAGTCAACTGCCGCCAGGCCGGCTTGGTCGGCGTTGCCATTCATGAGCTTGACTAGTGCCTGAGTGCTGGAAGTTGGTAATGCCATGCCCTATTCTAGCGGAATTACCACCATCCACGCTACCGCAGTACGGGCAGTCTCGCCCCTATACGCTTTTTGGCACCATGTCAGTTTACGGCAACTTCATAGCATGGCGTGTATATGCTGCCAGGGAGCTTCATGCGCCCTTGCGCAACGAAGGCTCGCAACAATGCGTCCAATGATTCCATGATGGGGGTCTCTCCATGAATGAGAAATGGCCCATGCTTTTCAATCTCGGCCAGACCCTCCTCTTTGACATTCCCGGCAACTATGCCTGAGAAAGCTCTCCTTAAATCAGCCGCAAGCTTGGCAACAGGTTGACCAGACTCAAGCTTGAGGTCGGCCATGGCTTGATGGGTAGGCTTGAACGCAACTTGAGCGTCAGCCGGCACCGTCAACCGCCAGTTGAAATAAAATGGCTCTTCGTATGTCATCCTTTGTGCTTCCACAAGCTTTATCCCCTCCGAGATCGCACGTGCGGCTTCGACTGGGTCGCCTATGACGATGCGATAGTGCTGTCTGGCTACTTCGCCAAGAGTGAACCCCAGGAAGCGGTCGATCTGCTCAAAGTATGCCCGTGCGCTTTCAGGGCCAGTTAGCACCAGGGGAAATACCGTCCCGGCATTCTCTGGAGCCAGCAACAGCCCAAGCAGATAAAATATTTCCTCTGCAGTGCCAACCCCTCCAGGAAACACAATAAAGCCATGACCAAGCCTGACGAAAGCCTCAAGCCGCTTCTCGATATCGGGCAAGACTACCAAGTGGTTGACAATGGCATTGGGAGACTCGGCCGCAATGATTCCGGGCTCGGTTAGCCCAATGTATCGATTGTCACCTCGTCTTTGTTTGGCATGCGCGATCGCCGCGCCCTTCATGGGTCCTTTCATGGCGCCAGGTCCACATCCAGTACAAATATCCAGGCCTCGCAGCCCAAGCTGATAGCCAACCTCCTTGGTATAGAGGTATTCCTCTTGCGGAATGGAGTGTCCGCCCCAGCATACGACTACATTTGGAGACGCCTCAGTCGTCAATAGCCGCGCGTTGCGGAGTATCTCAAAGACCTCATTCGTCGCCGCCTTTCGTTTCGCGGTTGGTTGATACGCAAGGTCGCGTATCGCTGCAAACAAGAGATCGCCGATGCCGCGGATGATCTGACCATCAACGAAAGCCGCCGCGGGAGCCCCGGTCAAGTCGATTTTCAACCCCTGTCCACCATGCCGCAACCGTATGGAAAAAGAAGGGTACAGCTCGAGCATCGTGCGAGCATCATCATAGGTGGGACAGCCAGCCGTAAGAATAGCCAATGCACAGCGTCGCAACCGCTCATATTGCCCGCCTTGCGCCCTGGAGCGCAGTCGCTCTACTTCTTCCCTGGAAAGAACCTCCAACGCGCCTTTGGTGGGCGTGACCTCGGCATCAACGGTGTACGGGGTAGTAGTCAATGTGGTTACAGCCAGTTTCATGGGGGTAATAGTATGCCACAGGCTAGCGCTCAATCCAAGCGCTTTATCTTGTGCTAGAATAAGCCATCAATCAACCAGGCTTGTCACATGCGCCCACAAGGTCAAGTATTTGTAGATGCAGCATTACTATCGCCGACCGCCACGTCGTCATCCGGTAGCGTCGTGGTTTCGCAAATCATGGCCTGCGCCTTGACTGGCTCTATCGCAGACTTTGAAGCTGCCGCAAAAGACCCATCAAGTCAGCTCTCAAGATATTCATTTGGGCAGGTCATGGATGTCTTGTTGGCCAAGCTGTGCTTGGAGACGCCTTTTGTCTCACCGTTTCCACCACCATCTCGCGCCTTTACCATGGCCACAATTGCAGCGTTGCCATATCCATCCTCAGCCCCACGCCAAGGCCGGGTCGCTAGTGAGATAATCGGCAAGCTTGGTGTGTTTATAGATATGCTGTCGTCGAGTGCTACTGCTCCTGACCCATCTTCCGATGACCGCTGGAACGTCAACTCTGACCAGCAACCCTGGCCGTCAATGCTCGATCAGGTCTTAAGCGACACCTACGCCAACATCAAGGCACTTCCGCGCCGCTTTGTCCTTGCGTCCCTCTTGCCGCCCCACACGTACGATCTACTGCGCAACAATCTACAATCCATGTCCCCAAGCCGTAGCCTGGACGCTATCGTTGGCACATCTGCGCAGGCTGTTAGCCATGCGCGCCACGTTGGCCCTCGTTGTTGACCGACTGTAAGAAGGCCAGCTGACCGTCGCTCCACCTTAAATATTTTCAAGTTGCCTCATCAATGCCTCTACCTGTTCCGAAGGGATTGCTCCGCCTATGAAAAAGGCCGCTTTCCCATCGCGCAAGCCAACCAAGGCCGGAAGTTCGCGTACCTGGTAGGCGCCAACCAGCCCGTCCTCGGTATCGGCATCTATCTTGTAGAACCTTATCCGAGGATGTGCCACAACGGCGACCCCCATGATGGAGGCCATGGTTTTGCTTGCCGCCGACCAGTTGGCCCAAAAGTTAAGAACAACCAGCGGTGCGGACAAGGCTTGTTCGAGGCCACTTTGAGTAATGCTGTCCAAATAGATCTCACGCAGGCTAGAGGCTAGTACTTTTACTGCCTGATCTTGGTTAACAACTGTGATGTATATCACAAAACTGTAAAAAAGTATTGTTTTCATCTATCGTAAAACGTCACTGTTAAATGAAAGTATCTTATTATATTACAATGAGATAGCGTGAATCACCCAGGTAATGTGCCAAAAAGTGACCATGGTTGTCATAAACTGCCCTACACCGCCCATTGACGCCATTGCTACGTTCCGCACGATAGAGACATCCATTAACGGAATACAGCCCATGCGCCGCCAATCAGGTTTCACCTTGATCGAGTTGATGATTGTGGTTGCCATCATAGCCATTCTCGCTGCCATCGCCATCCCGGCATATCAAGACTACGTCATCCGCGCCCAGGTCTCCGAGGGCTTGGTGCTTGCCGGCGGAGCCAAGGCGGCTGTATGGGACTTCTCGTCCAATACAGGCCGGTTTCCATCTACCAACGCCTCAGCCGGCCTGCCTTCTGCGTCTTCGATCTCGGGCAGTTATGTCTCCGCTGTGAACGTGTCATCGGGGGCAATCATGGTGACCTTTTCGGGACCAAAGGTATCTGCTGCCTTGAGCGGTGGACAGCTTCAGCTGGCTCCGACCATTCATGGCGGCAGCATTGAATGGACATGCTCGGTTTACAATGCCAGCATCAAGCTGCAATATTTGCCATCATCTTGTCGCTAATACGGCCGCCCACTAGCAGCACTGGCTGCCCCAACAGTTGCTAGCGTGCTTGCGCTAGCAACGTTGCACCCGCAGGACGGAAATCCTCGTACAGCTTAAGCACTCGTTTGGAGTAATGCCGCTCACGATCAGCGCTGGATCCGTTGTAACACTGCAGTCCAGCCGCCCGGTTGCCGTGCGAGCGACCCAGACACCGCGCCAGTATCGTTGCCCCCATGTCGAGATTGGCCTCAGCATCGATGAGTGTCCAGCCATTGGAGCGCAACTTGGCTATCTCTTGCCGATGCGCAGACGGCAGGGTCTGGGTAAGCCCTACGGCTCCGCTCTTGCTAATGGCGTAAGGGTTGAAGCGTGATTCCACACCAACAACTGCCAATAGCAAGAATGGATCAAGATGCTGCCGCTTGGCCGCTGCAAATGCCTTGCCAACCACAAGGCTCGCTGCTTGTGGCGCAATATGATAGCGCTCCCTGATCTTGTCGACTATCCCGCCCCGCTCATCAGCCACAACCTTGCCAACTATTGGTTGTTTGTGATCTGCCACCACGCGTCCGCCAAGCCGTGCTCCTACGGCTACGCCGCTCCCGGTAGCCCATCGCGTCGCTATATCGGCCATGTTCCACTCAGCCCCAACCGGTGTGGTGCCAAGCCGCGGGATGGTTAAGCTCAAAGTGGCCAGATGCGGAATGGCCAGCGGCCGCGGCACGCTGGTCAGTGCCATCGCCAGGAAGACCCCAACACTGGCGCCTCTTAGCCACCGCCAGCGTTTGTCTTTTACCAACTGGGGTAGTTGCCAAGGACATCTTGGTATTCGCGGCGCACGTAATAGATTTCCACAGGCGCTGATGGCAATATCTGTCATGGTTGGCCTACATCTGTAAAAACCAAATACTATCAGTATTATCAATCGTATGCAACCATGGCTGTACGCTGTCATTGACATGCGCCGTGATATCTGGCAAGCTAATGGCCTGGGGGTGCTACGGCATCGACAGTGGCTACAACGAGGAATGATGCACGCCGAGGAAGTCGCCATCCTCGTAAATCCGACGACAAACAACCAGACGCCAACGACGACGTCTTCGCACAGGCCGCTTAAGGTCTGTGTCCCGGTCCTAAAGGTTTCAGTCCCCAAGGGGTAGCCGGGTCATCTGACTGGATTTGAAAGCAGCAGCCGCGAGCTTTCGCCTTATAAGCGGCAAATCCTGCCATGTTGGTCACCCGTTCACCGACCGGCAGGAAACAAGGACGGGAGAAGCGTGTGGTATCAATCTCGCAGTATCGCTGGACGCGGGTTCGAGTCCCGCCACCTCCACCAATCAAGATATCAACCAGTAGCGCAACACTTTAAGCCCACTTTCCAGTGGGCTTTTTGCTACCGTGCCGGCCAGCAAACCAGTGCAGTCGCTTAAGACACCTGAACAAAGACCTGAAGTTGTCGACACGCGTGTGGACTTGTCCACAATGTGGGGTAGCCCACGAGCGTGACCACAACTCAGCCGACAACCTCGGGTATGAAGGGATGCGTTTACTGGGGCTAACCCCAGTAACGTGTCAAAAATACCCTACCGCCGGGCCGGCGGGAAGTCATGGGCGCTTAGCGGCTTGCGCGCCGGCATCAAAACACCGGTGGCGTCGTAGCGCTCGCCCACGCGTCAAAATCTACTGTGTATGTCGCGGTTGCCGGAATGGAACCGGTAACTGCGGCGTTGGGGCGAGAGACCAACTCTTGTTTGATCGTGGCGGCGCCTAGGTCAACTAGCGCCGCGTACCACTATACGATAACCAAATCAGATCGTATCACGCTCTTGCGCGCACCACGCCCCTTTTTGGCCTATGCTGCCCCTCACGCGCCACAAGGGTTCTTGCCATGACTCCAGCACTAAGTTTCTCGCCAAGGGCTTTTATCATGAGCTCGTCCCGGGTTGTGCTGCATGAAAACTCAGCCTTGAAAATACTATCATTGGCCCCTTCGAAATCGTAGGCGTGCGCGTCTTGCCATCCTTGTAAGTCTTCCGAAAGATCATCATAATCAGGCTGTGTTTGTTTTGCGACTTTGCAGTATTCGTCCACTTCATCACGGCTTTCTTCAAGCGTGCTGACCGTCACGTCACCCCATTTGATCTCCAATATGCTCCGCCAGGAGTCAACGTCTCCATCATCGTCTCTGTAAATGGAAAATCCGCTGGCTCCGTGCTTGACGACAACGCCCATTGCCTCGCTCAAGGCCTCCAGCATGCAAAGGCGATTGCCAAGATCCAGTAACTCATACGGTTCGATCTGCCCAGGGTGGGTAAGCATCATGGTCGCCAGGTCGACAACCGTTGCCGACACCAGCGCCTTGTCGTTTGGAGTGAAGCTTTTGTCTGTCGTCATGCCTGCCATTTTACAGCAGGATTGGGCGCTCCGGACATCGCCCACATCTTTTTTCTAAACGTAAGCGCCATCGTTTTTTCAGTGTCTTCGCAACCGGCGGTATTACAAAACCCTGCGCCTTCTTTCAAAAACTCCTCGAGCTTGCCAAAGGCGACCCTATGCGGGTGTTTCAACATGATATCTATCGGCGTTAGTCCGTAAGTATCGCGTCGCGCAAAAGCGGTAGCCAAGAGTGCGTCGTGTTGTTCCATCAGGTATTCGCCAAGGATCACCCCAAACATGGGATCTGGCTGTCGTAAAACCAGGTGTACCAGCGTTGTGCCAGCATTTCCGCTTGGTGCCGGGCATATCCCGGGCGCCTTGAGTAGTCTTACAAAGGCTGCCAGCATTCCTGTTTCAGCCGCAAATCCAGCCGCCGGCATCCCGTTGTGGTCGCCTTTCCACGCCTGCGCACCGCGTTTTAGCATCGCCTCGATCCATACCACCTTGCCATCAGCAGCAGCGTGAGCCAGCAAGCTGGCAGTCCGGTTGCCGATAGTAACATTCCCGCCATCAATCAGATGACGTGCCCATTCGCAGCCGTCGATTGCGGCTACGGTTTCGTAATCGACCCCACCAAAAAGATATCTTTGGGCCACATCGGCGACACTAAGCGTTGTAATAGAGGCAGCCAAGAGCCTCATATGCTTGGTCATTTATTGAAAAGGGCAATGATTAGGCCACGCCGTCGCAACAATGTCAACCCCTCAATCGGATTGGTTCGTCACCGCACAATGTGCGCCAGCCACATCAACAAGGTATGCGACCAGCCCCCGTCTAGCCACTGGATGACTCCAGCTATTGCCAGCGACGGCCCAAACGGCATGGGAGCAGTTGCGTCCTTGCCCCTGATCGCAACGATTCCAGCTCCAGCCAACCCTATAAATGCCGCCAGAAAAACCACCGGTAGTAACCCGCCAAGACCCACCCAGGCACCAAGTGCCGCCAGGAGCTTGAAGTCTCCCTGCCCCATGCCTTCCTTGTTGCGAACGAGCTTATACGCCTCGCCAAAAGCCCACAGTCCAACCCAGGCGGCTACTACGGCCGTGATTGCATCCACTGGCGCGGGCATGCCGGGGACGCCAAGAGCCGAGAAGATCATGCCACACCACAGTGTTGCGTAAACCATCTCATCAGGTAGCAGCATCAAGCGCAAATCGATCAACGCGGCCGGCAACAATGTAAGTCCCAACATCACGCCGGCCAGAGTCCACGCATGCCACCCCCCGTGCCACGTCAACCAACCACACCACCCGGCAGCCAACACCTCGATCAACAAATACTGTGGGCTGATCCGTGCGCCACAACATCTGGCCTTGCCCATGAGTAACAACCATCCAAGTATTGGCACATTGTCCCGCCACCTTATCCGTGCCCCGCACCGCGGGCACCGCGACGGCTCGTTTATCCCGGGGGTTCCGCCAGCATAGGTGTCCACCAGGGCTGGCTTCCCGCCTTGCCAGTCCGTCGGCAAACCAAGAAAAGACAAGGCTTCTTCGCGCCATTTCCTGGCGGCATTGCCGGGCCACCGTAACGTCAAGACGTTAAGAAAGCTGCCAAATATGGCACCAAATATCAACCCAAGCCCAGTCGCCAAGCCACGATGTTGGTTTATGAACAGCAACTGCTCCTGCAATATCTCGGTAATACTCATGGTTCTCCAATACCCGTCTTGTTCAGCATCCATCCAGCCTGGCAAGACCGTTGGCAAGTTCGTTAAGAAAAGCGACAACGCCTACTCCGGTTTTTGCACTTTGCACAACGTTGTCGTCATCGTCAGTTGTTCTCAAAAGGTAACGGGAAGAATGTTTGTTTGAAAGAATAATGACGTCAAGCCCTTCATTGGCAACTTTCCACCCATGTGTCCACTCTTCGGTCCCTTGCCACTGCGCCGGCCCCCACAGCCTGGAAAAGCCTTCCACATTGCCGCGACCAAGGTACAAGAATCGTGTCGCGTCGCGTCGCGCCAGCTCTCGTAGCCAGTTCCAAGAGACCGTAATATCAGCTACATCGATAGCGTTGCCAGCCCATTTTACAAGTGGGCGCTTATCGATATGCGGTTTATTGTTGGTCATCATGCTTCCGTGGCTACCCGCAGGAATTGGTTGCGCAGCTCGCCCCTGTTGTTCATTTGAACAAGCAGGCTCTTTTGCGCAACGATCCACGCCAGTTCGTCCAGTGATACTTTGAGCTTGCGCACCGATCCATCCCAAAACATTTGGTCAATCCCAAGGATAACCTTGGTTCCCACATTCGATATGAAGTCATCCGAAAAGTGCGTGGGACTTTGACTGGAGCAAAACAGTCCAAGACCGAACTTGCGTGCTTCCTTGGCTATCGTATTGATTGGATTGTCCGGCTCATCGTCAAAAAACATGTGGGCCTCGTCAAGAACAATGATCTCTACCAGGTCTTCACTTAGCCCTCGCTGTGTAGCGTTAACATGAATGGCCTCCAGCATCAAGGATACAAACAGCCGTGTTTCGGTTGAGGACAATGCCTTGATGTTATAACGCCAAATGGGACATTTGGGATCAAAGGGTGGCCGTTCTGCACGAAAGATGCCGGTGGCCTTAAGGTTCTCAAGCCGCTCGACCACAGATTTCATCACGTCTCGAGAATCATACTTGATCAGATCGTCGAGCTCGTGCCCAGCCTGAATATGAGTAAGATGCTCGCGGAACAGATCGACAACCTCATCGCTCCTCTTGGCTATCTCCTCCTTTAGCTTTTCGACGTCCTCATCCGTACGCGCCTGCCCGGCTCGCTTGATGCGATTGTGCAAGATCCTTTGCCTACGGTACAACTGCTCCAGCGCATCAACAGCCTTGGACGATGTGCCAAGTGTCATGGCTCGCAGCTTATAGTTGGCGTAACGAACTGCGTCGTCAACCGTTGGTTGTTTCTTTGGGGTGGCTCGCCCTGACCCGTCATGCAGTCGCCATGTCGATGGTCTGTCCTCGTAAAATCCGCTAGCAGCATAAAGATCACTCAGCACGCTGCGCAATGCCGCTTCTTGCTTGGATCCAAGTTGGTATCCGCTGCGTTTGATCGCGGCCATGAACGATTGAATGCGTTTGCGAACCCCGCCGAAATGGGGATCAGGATTTACCATCAGCGGGTTAAACCCATAAGGTGTGGCCTCCGAAAACAACACTGTACTTGCGCCGCTAACCTCAATGTCGCCGTGCACGTCGAAGACGTGCACTCGCAACCGTCCAGGCCGCATCGCAATAAGTTGCCCAAGCATGTTGCGCAGCAAGGTGGTCTTGCCAGTCCCGGATTTCCCGACAAGCAACATATGCCCATTGATGAGCCGTTCAGTGTCCCAGGTCACAGGCACTCGCCGCCCTTGTTTCAAGGCGATGGCATCAAGTCCCAACACTATCCTCACAGTTAGCCCTCGTAGATCATCCGGAAAACCCGCAACCGCGGGCGGCCAAGTCTAGCCGTCAACAGGTCATTGTCCACCTGTAAGGACTGTTGGTTCAAGCAGGGGAGCCAAGGTGTCCACTGCGCCGCGTTCTGTGGTCAAGCAGCCAGTGCCACATCAGCCCCTATTCAAGACCAGAAAAACGCAAGCTAGTAAGCCCAAGCCACCAGGCTCTGTGTACGAGAAAAGACAACATTTCCTCAGGTAGCCCGGATGGAAGCGTCACGGAAACACCCTGGTCGATCCATGGGCGCATTAGTGCTGCGTGCTCAAGTCTGGTTTCCCATTGTTGCCGGTCTGACTTGACCGTGCCAAACAATGACGTTGGGATATTTCCGCCAAGAGCCCCGGAGAGGTTCTTGTAATCAGCTTGAAACCCACCGATCTCATGCATCAGGAACGCCGTTGGCAGTAGCCTGGTCGTCCCATTAAAGTCAACCTGGGTGTCGCGCATGCGCAACGTCCCAAGCCCACCAGGGGTAACCTCAGCCACACGTGCGGAGTCTTCAAAAGGCGCCCACACCGAGCATACGGCAAACCGTTTGTCGTTGTTGGGATGGTCGTCCTCGCTGTTATACCCCGATGCGTTAGTGGAAAAGTCTGGATATTGTCCATCACGCATTTCTCGTAAACGGTCGCGGAAAGCCTGTGGGTCAGTTCGTTCGCCAGGCATATCAGCGGCCAGCCCGCCGCGCAGCTTGGCCAAGCTTTTATTGGCATTATCAACTGCCATTCTCCACGCCTTTGCCAGCCCTTCGGCCCACGCCCCAAGCAAAGCTTTGTCTCCGCCAAGATGGGCGCTGGCGGCCTTGACTACTTCATGATAACCAATGGCTCCAAGGCAAGTTGACCGCAGCGTTGTCCGCTCGTCGGCGCGGCTGCGCATCATCAGATTGTCAACCAACCGCAGTGCTACATTGACAATGGTACCCATCCTTTGTACGTCCGGGTTTCCGCTAGCATCAATTGTTGCGGCAAGATTAACAGCGCACCCGGCCCATCGTGTTTGGGTAAAGCTTTCCTCCACCATGGGGATGGGAAGCGCCCCAACACCATCAACGCCGCAGCACGGCGGCGCCATCTTCGGCCAGGCACTACCGGCCAAAAGCGACCCCTCGAATACCAGGAATGGGCTACCGCGCCGCATTGCGGCCAGCAAGCGCTCCCATAGTACTTTGGCCTTCAATGTTTTGACACATCCAGGCCACCGCCTGCTTCTTTCGTGGATACTTGCTTCGGCCTGAATATACCCGTCAGGGCCGGTCAACAGCTCGGGGAAGCGGCCAGGATCGAACAACGACCACATACCGTCGTTTCGAACTCGCTCAAAAAACAGGTCAGGGATTACCAGCACCGGCTCAAGTCTGGAGGCCCTGGCAGTCCTCGCCTCGAAAACCTCTTCTGACTCAAGGTGCCATAGTGGCAAGGACACAGTAACAGGCCGATCGTCTTTGTTGCGTCCTTGCGCCGCAATCCCCATATTTAGAGTGTCCCAGAATCCCAATACTCCTGGGCTACTGCGCCGCTGCTGGATCGTTGCTCCCCTTGCCCTGACGCAGCGCCAGTCAAGTGCTATCGAGCCGTTCCACTTGGTGGTTACGATAGCATCATAAATGGCTTCGTGAATGGCCTCAAACGAATCCCCAACCCGCCCGCAACCATCATCAAGATAATTTGCATGCTTCCGTCCTGCTTCGCGCATCCCTGAGATCATGACTATTTCACGTCTGGAAAGCGCCGCATAGAACCGGCCAGCCCATGCTGTCGCATCCTGCTCGCCACCGGCCGCCTCTACAGCGAGCCTGGCAAGCGCCCACTGTACTGGCTCCCTGGCCTCATTATTGCCGCAAGCAACTGGCCAAAGGGCGTCGCAACCTTCAAGCGTTTCATACGCGCCCCATCCAATGTGAAGATCTCGTTCAGGTTTGAGAGCCTTGCTTAGTCTGACAAGGTCGATCCCGTCGCCAAACCCTGCCCGAACATCTCCGCATTCACGCAGTCTGGCAAGATGCGCAAGCCACCCACCAGCATAGTTAATGGATGTCATTTCCTGGGTGGAAAAGGGAGTCCCGGCAAGCCACGTGACCCCGCACATGGCGGCTCTGGCCCGCCGCGCCCTAAGCCATCCGGCCAATGGATACAGCCGCGCGTCTTGTGCAAGCATCTCGAATACTTGCAAAGTTACATAGCCCCACCACCCTTCGGCAGTCTCGCACTTCACCGAAGTATCAAGTCTCATATGCTCACGCAAAGCGGTTAGGGCATCGTTTGGAACGCCGCACTTTTCGCCCTCTTGTTGAATAAACAAAAGCCACACAGATCGCGTCGTGCGCACTCTGCCAGCCACGCTGGCAGCTTTCTTGCCTAACCGCGCTGATCTGATGTCTTGCTCATCTGGATGATCGATCTCCTCACCAATAAGTTTGCGATCATCGACCATCGCCGCCGCCTTTGCCAGTAGAGCCTCCTCAGGCCAGGCGACATCCCACGCCGGGTCAGGCTGGGCCACGTTGTGTAGTTGGGTCTGAGCGTACCAATCGGGGAATAACCTTTTGGCCGCATCGGTAACAGTAGGCTCCGCCATTTCCTTGATTTCTTGTCTGATCGCCGCAGCAACCTCAGCCACAGGCCAACCACCAGCCTTGTTGCCAAGTATGCGTATACACCGCTGTGCGTGCGCTTGGATGGCAACGCGATGCTTGTAGACTCCACCATCGCCAACTCCGGCATAGATCCGCGATACAAGCCCAGCCACGCCAGCCTGGGTCACCAGTCTGGTAGAGCCACCCCGTGCTATTGTTTTCTTGACGGTCGTCATCCAGCGCGACTCTATCACAACTACACCACCCCGCCATCCGTCTGCTAGAATGGCAATATGCCTAAGATATCATTGCCAAGACAAGCGGCTATCGCTTGGGAAAAAGGTGACGCCAAGGCCTTTGGCGATGCCATGGAAAGCCTCGACCCTGTAAATCGCTCGTCGCCAGAGGCGCTTTCAGAGGTGTTGTGCGAAAAAGCCGGCGAGTTGTCTCCGGATATGGCGGCAGTCATGGTTAGGTTTGGCGCAGATCCAAGGCGTTTATTCAGCGTTGATGATGCTGCTATGCTGGTTGACACCTTGTACATGGCGATATCCGCCGCAAACAATGGCATGGTAGAGTGGCTGTCAGCTCAGCCTGATTTCGACCCAAATCGACGTTTGCCGGGGGCTCTTACGCCGCTTGCGCAAGCGCTTTTAGACAGTCATTGGGAAATAGCTGACCTATTGTTGAGCCACGGTGCAGACCCAAGTTATGCCCAGGAGTTTGGTGCCACCCCTCTACATGTTGCAGCGTCCATGTATAAAGTCGAGGCTATCTTGTGGTTGATTGATAATGGCGCCAATCCAGGTTTGGAAAATGGGATCGGCAATGTCCCATGTGAATGTATTCCATCAACCCTTGATGTAGGCAAAGGTTGGAATCCAGATGTCGTTTACGAATACCTGGAACAATGTCGCTTGTTGGCTGCACAAGGCCGCCCGTCACCGCCACTGCCGGCACCGGTTAAAGATGAACTGCTATTGGAGAAGCATGGGCTTACCGTATTGGATCCGCAAGCGCCCATCCCGCCAGATGAAAGGGAAAGGGTTAAGTTCTTGTTGCAAGAGCGAAATCTTGTGAAAAAGCCTGGCGACTCCATGAGAAAACTGTCACCGCAGGCACTACCTCGCTGGTAGGCGGACTGGCTAAGCTTTAGCCACATTGGTCCACACACACAGTGGACAAACATCTCAAAAACGCCGAGTGTCGACTAAGAGGCCATCCTCAGGTGGTTGCGTCCTTCCGTGAACCGTGGGACAGTACCGCGCATGTCCAGGGAATCGACTAGAGTGTCGCTAAAGGAATACTCAATCTCAAGGTTTGCTTCGTCGTCTTGTGGCCTTTCGCATGAGCTATTCACACAAAGTCAACGACATTCAAGGGGCCTTGCGCCTCGAGCCGGCCAATAACAGGATACAAACATATATGGGTAGCACAATGCCATTAGATGTCCCTCGCAAAGGTGCCATTTGGAGACGTACTGCATGGTCAGATCGTGCTAGCGCCTTCCTGATATTACCATGCGTATGGGTAATCATCGGGGAGCGCCGCGGGTTGTGGCTTCGCGCCGACAGTATCGTTGCTGGATGGGGCTTTGCGCGCGCCTCGGTGTTGCGTTTGCGCAATACCGATCCGTGTCTTGCCAAGCAACCAGGCTGGATAGCAGCAGGTGGTCCACAACTGCTCGAGTACTTGCAAAAATCAAAACTGGTACTGGACAAAAAGGATGTCCAGTCGTTTTTTAGAAACAACCAACATTGGTTGGAGATGGCCAGGCGTGCTGGACTTGATCAACATTATTTTCGTCTGATACTGCGCTCGGAGATAGCCAGCATAGTCACCGTAAAGGCCACCAATCAGGAGTGACCTCGCCAAATATCCTGGTTCTTTCTGGTTCAGGGAAGTCCGGGAAAAAGGTGATGCCAGTGATGGCTTGCGCTTGCGCAACGGTGACGGCATAGTGTCCCAAAAGCCTTGGGTCGATGGCTTGATTTGGGATGACGAACGCTATGGCTTGTCCATTGCGAGCATCCAGGATAACCTTGTAAAGGTAAGCCGGGACAGCCACTTTGCCTCGTGTAGGATCTGCGGCTTTTGAGTAGCGGGTGTGAAGGTATCCAAAACTTTGTGGCCCATGTCCAATCCATCCACTTACGTGCCCTTGTGGATAAATGGGTCCGCTAACCACATACAGCCCGCCAGACCTCATCGTCCATGAGTCAATGGACTTTTCCAGCCTGGCCCATATGCCGACAACGTTATGCTTGTCCTGCGGCACGGCGTTGCTTAAATGAAACGTGATGCTCATTCGTACCTGGCTCGACGTGTAGTCCCTTGGAGTTGCCATCAACCCAGGCACCAATCCAAGCTTGTTGGCATAATCGCCAGGGGTTGGGCCAACCGTGGAGGGAAGCTCTGGATCAGCTCTAAAGTCAGGTGTTGGTTGGCCAGTACTTGGCGTAAGGGTGTTGACGGTTACGGCCTCGCTAACCCACAGTGGAGTTTTCGATACTGGATCGAATTCAGCAGCATATACTCCTGGCCAGCAAACGAAAAATCCATCTTGAAGAGCCCCTCCCAGTACGGGGAAGCCGTACCCAGCCTGTTCTGCGCAAGGCGCATCAGCCCCTCTTGGTACGGGTCTTTTACCAGGTACGCCGCAGCCGCTGACGGCGAGTACTAATACAGCGCCAACCAGCCCGCGCCACACCATGCCGAGCCGGTCAATGATGCCCGCCATATTCGACGCCATTGTGCTCCGCCGGGCTATCGTATCTAATGCTATTCGCGCCGTCGTCGTTAATGCCGGTGTTGCTCGTGTTGGCATCGTTCATGTAGATATCGCCTGTGTTGTCACCCCTCATCTCAGCGGCCACTCGCGCAGCCAAAATATGCCGCCAGCCCCAAGCCTGAAACTCGTCGTGGTCGAGTCTCTTGGACTCGAAGCGTATCTTCTCGTCAGCCACGCCGTCTTTGTTTAGCAAATACCTCCAGTTCGCAAGCCACCCGGCTGCGGCAGCGTCATAGGCCACCGCGTCCACAGCGCCCGGCTGTGTTACAACCTCGCCCATCTGTCGCGGCGTGTGCTGGGCTGCTTCGTCGGCAAGCTGTGCTGCTTCCAGTGCAGATATCCCGGGGCTATAGCCTTGCTCGCCAGCCGTTTTAACCTGCCCACCGGACATGTCCTCACCGGTTGCGGCCTTGGCTGCCAGCGCCGCAGCGCCAGCCTCGCCGGCAACGGTACTGGCTCCATTTTGCAGCGCAGCCGCGGCCTGGGGCTCCACGGATTGATTGGGGCTGACCTGATTAGGGCTGACCTGATTAGGTATGGTTGGGGCTGGGTACATTTGTATCCCGGCAGGCAGTTGTGACCCGGCCGCAAGAGTTGCGTTGGCAACAGCCATCGACGCTACGATCAAGATCAGTTGTACCATTCTCATGGCTTACATCCAGGAAAAGAGCGCGCAGTATAGGCCGCCTGGACGCGTTCCACAAGCACCTAGGCAGCAACGCTCTGGTCGACCTCGATATCGCCCTCGACTCCAAGCTGGTTGTCAAGTTGTTCACGCCATCCGCCGATGGCAGCCACAGCCACGCTGCCGGCTCGCTCCCTGTCTTGTACTGTTGGGACTCGTCCGCTTAGCACAATCTTGTCGCCGTCAACGCTGACGGTAACCTCCAGGTGTCTGGTACTTGGGTTGTGATGAAGCTTGGCGTCTACCCACGGTACCTTGAGGGCTACGGCAATATCTGGTTGGTTATCAAAAATCACATCTTTTCTCCCAAGCCACAAGGTTAAGGTCTCAAGGCGGTATCGGTCAAGACATAAAAGACGTGCAATCGAAATCTGGTCGTGCTAATATCTCGGCTCGTCAAAACCATCTGGAGCAACCCATGTCAGTGCAATCGGCATCCATCAAGGCTGTATTGGCCGCCCGTGTTAACGAATACCGCGAAGCTTTGTCAAAAGCGGCGACCAGTGATGACAAAAATGACATCGTTGTGCTGAATGAGCGATACTTCGCCGGTGCTGCAGATGTGATCAAAGCTGTCGGCGGAGACGAATCGCTGGTCATCTCTATCCAGCGTGTTATCGCTGCCGAAGGTGCCCACATCCGCGCTGATTACGACCTCGACCAGGGGCTTGCCGAGACCGAGCAGCCCCAATCAGTCTGAGGCATAACTCATCCTCGAGCCCGTCGTCTGCCTGGTTTAAGGGCAGTCTGTGGGCTGATCTCTCGCGTGGCTAGAAGTTGTCCATCGATTTTGGTTTTCCACCCCATCAGCCCAAAACTACCACCGGGGGTGTTGCTGCAGGCGCCCCTTACAAATGCCGCGTTCAAGATTCCAGCCAGCAAGGTCAAGCCGGGTTGCCTGTCCGTCGGAGTCTTACCCCATTCTTGTGCTGTGATTTCTTCTAGCCATACCAGCCACTCAGGGCCTGCCGCTTCCCAGCTGTTGTCATCGCCAGCGTGTCTTAGCATCCATTGCAACGCAGTTTCGCCCATATGCCAGCCAACCTTGGATTGTGCAATGACAGATGTCGGGGTTCCGATAACTGATCGCAGTGGCTGGTCAATAGCCAATGTATCGCCAAGCTTGATTCCGCTGCCGCCAAGTCTGTACGGATGCCCAAGACTGAGCTCTTTGCCAGCCAGTACCAACGCTCTTCTAACCGGCTTGGTCACATGCTCAATCACGTGCCCAGCATCAGTACCGCAAAAAGCCAACCCAACCAGCATGTATTGCCTGGCCAATGCCGTCCAGTGGCCGCAGTCGCTGTCGTTGGACACGATGCTTTCAAGCGCTGTGATAGCACGAATGACCGCCGCTGTCTTGTTACTGTTGATGACCCCATCTAGCCCATTTTTACACGCGCTTTCCCATAGATGCTCAAGTAGCCAATAGGCGCCAGGGCTTGCCGTTTTCGCTACCCCATACGAGGCGGTTATCCTGCCAACCGGCGCCTGTAGCCATGGACCCAAGCCAATCTCATCGAGCAAAAGATTGACCAAAGACACGTTATTGGGCTCGCGCCTGTTGAGCACGCCGTTGTCACCAAGCCAATCAGGCGGTAGCGTGACCGTGCTGGCAATCATTATTTTGATAGCCTCAATAAACCTCTTTCTGGTTACAGTGTTGTTGTCACTTGCGACAGCGCGGATCAAGGGCATGGCCGGTGCAAAGTGCCGCTTTTGTTCCTTCTTGCTGATCTGATCAGGAAGAGGCCACAGGCTCCCATCGCCATGGACTACGTAGGCGAGTGCCGTCTTCCCCCACTCTCTTTGCCAAGACACCTCTGGCTCAAACCCAGCAGGAAGGTCTTCGCGTTCAAGTTGTTCGGAGAGATTGCTCACACGCGCATTCTCCCCATTCGTCCATCGGGCAGTTTGCTGCTGATTCGCTTCCTGCCCTTGAGTCTGGCACTATTGCCAGCTGCTATATGCGCATCAATCACGATGGCCTCCCCAGCCCCAAGCAGGCTAATCGCCATTCGTCCATCCTTGGAGGCTTTCCGTAAATCAGCTCCAGCATCCAATAGCAATAACAAGTGCTCGATACGTCGATTATTTATGGCTTCGGCCAGCGCTGGCGTCACGCCGTCCGTATCGCCAAGATTGACATCACACCCTTTGCTAATAAGCAACCCCAGGTCGTCAGTGGATGTATCCTCACCACCATTGGGACGGTTGGCCATATTATGTAAGGCTCCGCGCCCACGTGCGTTGACGGCGTGAACATTTGCCCCAGCCTCGATCAGGAGTCGCATCGTTTCAGACTGACGGGTCCAGATTGCATACAAAAGCAAGGTGTTGCCAGCATCGTCGTGTGCGTCAATCGGCCCACCTCTGCAGATGTACTCTCTGACTGCTCTGGGGTCTCGTAAAAAGTACATGTACCCGTGAAAGATTCCACTTTCAGGATCGATGCTCTCGCTACCCAGGACGAGATCGGTTTGCCATTCCGGCTTGCCAGGGTTTGTATATTCTTCGTCCATGCCACATTATAGCACCGTCACCGGTGCTGTCGGCTATGGGTGCCGAAAGTGGTCGTAGTGCCACGCACCAATCGTTGCGCTATTCTTCATCCTGCTCTGACTGGTTGCTCTGTAGCTTGTCTTGTCGCCGTCCGAGCAAGAAGATAATGGCAACTACAAGCTCCAGGGTAAGCCGTTCAAAAAAACGTAGCCCGGCTGGGCGCCCCTTGGTTGGAATGGTATCCATGCCAGTATCCTACCATTGCACAGCCAGGACTTCAACAGTTATATTGGATTTAGTGCTATGCTCGCAAGAACAAGCTAGTCAGCGGTGTCAATCAGTGTACACATTCAGTCAGCCTCCGCAGTCTCCACCAAGCCCAATGAGACTGGCATTGGAGGCGCTTGCCGGCTCCTTCCAGCGTCAAGTCGACACAAAAGCCACCGTCGCTTTGTCAAACCGCCAAATCGTACACGTGGATATGGACGCTTTCTACGCCTCGGTCGAGCAACGTGACGACCCAACATTACAAGGCAAGCCAGTCGTCGTCGCCTGGGAAAGTGCTCGCTCAGTTGTGTGTGCTGCAAACTACGAGGCTCGCAAGTTTGGAATACACTCAGCGATGCCGTTGGCCTGGGCCCGCAACCTTTGTCCGCAAGCGGTCTTTTTGCCCCCGGATTTCTCGCGTTACAAGGCTGTGTCACAGCATATCCACGAAATATTTTCGCGCTATACCGATCTTATAGAGCCGTTGTCATTGGATGAGGCCTACCTGGATGTCACATCCAACAAGCCAGGATTGCCAACGGCTGTGGCGGTAGCTCAATCTATTCGCGCAACCATCCGCGCCGAGACCAGATTGACAGCTTCAGCGGGTGTAGCTCCGAACAAATTCCTGGCCAAGATTGCGTCGGATTTCAAAAAACCAGATGGCTTGTTCGTAATCAACCAGGAGGACGCTTTGAAGTTCCTGGCACCATTATCGGTGAGCCGCCTGCCCGGGGTTGGCAAGGTGACACATGCCAAGCTGGCCGAACTTGGAGTTGATACAGTAGCTGACCTGCGCGGCCGTGCCCTCATTGATCTAGAGCGATATTTTGGTCGTTTTGGCAAGCGCTTACACGAGCTATCACTTGGGATCGATGAGAGCCACGTGGAGCCAGACAGGCCAGTTCTCCAGGTTTCAAGCGAGGACACTTTTGAGGTAGACCTTCCGCTGTCTGATCTGACGCCACATATCGAACGCCTGGCGGAACACGCCTGGGGCGCGCACCAGCGCGAGGCTGATGGCCCCCATGGGCGTACGGCGCACGTGGTGGTACTCAAGCTCAAGACAGCAAGTTTCCAGATACTGACCCGCCGTATCTCCTTGCCAAGAACGCCTTCATCGGCCAGTGAAGTCGCCAAGATTGCATGCGGTTTACGCGAACGCGTAACCTTGCCAGAACACACCCGTTATCGCCTGGTAGGAGTTGGCCTTACAGGGTTTGTCAATCGCCCCACGCCGCCCACCCCTGTGACGCATGCGGCTACCAGCCTGGAGCCATCGCGCTGAATCGCTGCACGTTCCGCCGTTCTCAAGCACCCTTGGTTTTGGCAGCGTCTTCAGCGACATGAATGGCAAATATCATGTTGGCAACCACCTGCAAGGCCTGCGATACGTTTTCAAAGGCTGGCTCGTAGCTAGGGTAGTCCCTTCGCGCCACTTTTAGCATGGGTATGTGATACTTTTCAGTTTCAGCCAAGTATTCTTCCTGCTTTTCACGGGTAAAGACCCCAACCATTGAGTGGAGATTATGTAACCGGTCAACTCCTTTGACCAATGCCGCCAAGGGATCGCCACGCAACGCTTGAAAGTACGTGTTTTCGTCAACTCGCGTTCCACGATACTCCTTGGTCAGCCTCTCCACGATACCGGCCGCCCTGGAGCCATGTGCCTGGGCGATCTCACTGGTTGACATGCCAGTGTCCTCGGGGGTGTCATGGAAAAACGCCGCGATAAGCGCTGTGCGCATGTCTTCGTCGCTAATAGCCGGTAGCGTGCGCAGGTAGTTGGCAATGAATATCTGATGCGCAAATGCTGGTGTCATGCCATCTTTGCGCAAGCCACCATGCCGGCTTTGGGCGTCGGTCATGGCTCTAGCAACGTCGAACCAGCTCCGCCCAAGCAGCCAATAGTACAATGCAATTCTGGATTTCTCATAGTGGTTCATCGTGTAACAATTGTATCAGGATACCGCCATCAGGTTCAAGTAAAATCGTGTAGACTGTATAGACTGTTGCTTACATAGTCGGTTACCAATGAAAAAGTTTACGTCCTCGCAACATAAACCGCCCAGGGTTACAGGTTACCCATCCAAACTCGACTACGCCGGCCCATTGGCACGCTTTTGGTTCAGGCTGACATCCGTGCCGCCAGGCAAATGGGGTGTTACCAAGGCCTGGAACAGGGTTTTGGCCAACGATGATCCGTCCATGGCTGTAGCCCTTTTGCGCCACGGATTGGTGCCGGAGGTAAGCGATGAGCAGGCCCACTACGACAGCTTTTGTTCACTGTTGCGTCAAGCGACAAGCTTAGGGCGTCGAGATCGCAAGCCGTTTGCGAAAGACCCACTCACAGGTCTTACGGTAATCGGCAGCATGCTGGTTGCCGGTGCTAATCCAGCCTCAACGGAAATCAATAATTGTTGGGACTCAGCCATCCACCACGCAGCCAGGGGTAATCTGCCAGAGTTCATGATGATGGTTGAAATGGGTACCGACCTTACAGTTGGCAATAGCCTGAATCAAACCCCGGTTGATTGTTTGCTGGAGCGCGCCGCCCAATCCATGGAAGAGGGCGCAGTCTCAAGAAGCTGGAAGCTATTCCTGGAAACATTGTCAAAGCGCCCAGCCTGCGCGCTAGGTGACATGTGCGACGTCAAGAAATTGCTGGAGTTTGCACTGAAATCCGGGAATCAGGGTATCCTTGAGCACGTGTTGACAACGGCATCCCCCCAAACGATCCAGGATTTGTTGTGGCAAGAGGTAGCCTCGTCAGCAAAACCGTCTGTCTTATCTATCCTTACAAGTCATGGTGCAAGCTGGAACGCTCCACAAGAGCATGGCCGCACATTGCTAGCAAAACTGTTGACGTACGAATACCAGTCAGACTTTGGCCTGGACCGTTATTCCTTGTTAGCTGATAAAGTAGGAAATCTGGACGCGCTGGACGACGACGGCAACACGTTAACGCACTTGCTGATAGCGGCCTCCAGCAATGTTGACAAGGTGAACATATTGGCAACGCTACGTAGCTGCGGCTTACCAGACCAGGCCACCCATCGTAATAATGCAGGGTTAACCCCGCTTGAGCTATTTGAAAAAGTTGCCAGGGAGCAAAACTGGAGTTTGTCAGATTACGAAAGGCTGCGCCCAGTTCTTCTGGCTCAAGACCGCGCCGCATCGCTTGAGCAACGCTTAGTTGCTGTGGCGCGTTCGTCAACCACCCGTCGTCGTCCGTGATGTGCCTGATGGTGCGACCATGACCGGCAAACAGCTACAGCCAGAGGTCTGCCAAGGTGACCTGCTAGGTGTTAACGACGGGATTATTTTCCATGGCGTTAACGCTCGCGGCGTCATGGGCGCCGGCGTTGCCAAGGCGATTAGGCAACGTTATCCATCTGTCTGGCAAGATTATCATGCCGCATTTTGCGCCGGGCGACTACGCCTTGGGCACGTCGTATGGACCAAGATAACTGCCTCGCCAAAGCTTGCAGTGGCCTCGGCTGTGACTCAAGCCGATTATGGCCGCACGCCTGGTCGCTGTTATGTTGATTATGACGCCATTGCGCAATCGGCTGCCACTGTAGCCACACTGGCTCGCCGCCATGGCTTGTCCATCAGTTACCCGATGCTTGGTGCTGGGCTTGGCGGCGGCGACTGGGCCAGGATAAGCAGCTTGCTGGAAGACGCTTTCACAGGTATTCCGCACCGTGTGTGGACATTGCCGCCAAGCCAACGTCAACCACGCCAGCCGCGCTAGCAGATGTTATGTCAGTTGTGTGGTCGTGGACATTACTACGGAATGCCAACTGCAGCCGCCCGCCCTTCCGCATCAATGCCGTCATCGATATTCTGATGACTATCGTCATCCGTGGCATTGTTGTGCCATGCATAGGCGCATCCAGACGTCACCATCACGCCGCCGCTCTCTCCGGCCTTGACCCACTCATCGTGTATCGCGGCGATATCTTTGTCAAAGACGGGGTTCATTTGTTGATTATGGCATAAGATTGCATTTTCGCTTATCCGGCTTGTGAGTATTGACTATAAGGCTGCCGTCAACTAGGTTCCCCAATAATGCCAGCTACTTCAGTGCCAGTGGGTCATATTCCAGCAAGGCTCAAGAGCCCAAACGATTTCTCACGTTACACAAGCGTCATCGAGGATATCGAAAACAGGATCTTGCGCTTGCGCGTCCAGGCGTTTGCAATGGTGATCCAGGAAATATTTGACACCCTGCCTCAAATCATGGAGCTACGTATATCCGGTGTAAGTGAGGACGACTCCGATCGCAACGAGTTTGAGTCTTTCGAATCTCCGCAAGGACAAGATTGTGAAGATGACCTCGCCGAGGCGTCCGATAGAGCCCAGGATCTACACCTTGCGTTCGAGGCGTTTTGGCCTTTTGTTGAGACCAGCCCGTTTCACCGCAGCACGTTGGAGCAGCAGTTGCACGAAGCCTACGACCGTGCCCTATATCCAGCCCAGCGTACCGGTGGCGGAGCATGGGATGTCTTCCGCAGGTACCTGTCAGATGATGCTGATGGGAGCGAGTGATTTACCGCGGTGCCGTCGGCAGTCGCCCCGGTAGTTAGTGCCGGTTGCCTACCAAAAGTGTCTGCCGGGCTGCCCGCCTGTCATAGGTGACTACGCCGCCTATGACTGCGCCTGTGGCTCTAGTTGCCGCTTTGTTCCGTTGAAATATCCTTGGCCTGCTTGTCAGCTTGACTGTTGACAATATTTTGTACGCTTTTCGCTCGATTAAGCGCCCGCCCATAGACTGCCATTGGCGTTCCGGCCAAGGTGTTGGTAGCCGCTGCTGCTGGCACGCCAAGGCTAACCATCCTAGCTGGTACGAAACGCCTGTCAGCACAAGCAGCAAGCACGCCAGTCAGTACTAATAAAGTCATCGTCTTGGTCGTATATCCATAGATGGATCCATGCCAACAGTTAGCATAAGCAATACGAGTTGTAAAAATGACGACCCGCCCTGTCTTCTCGAAGGCAGAAGGCGACTTGGGCATCTTCAGCCAAACAACGGATATGTCAACATTGGCGTGCATTGTCTTGCTATCTGCTTTTGATGTGCTAGTGTCTCAAACACGCCAAGTAACAAACTGAGACAAGCCATGTTGCGTATCATCCAAAACAGCATATTTAGCCTGTTGCTGCTAGCCGCCACCGTTGCCATTGGCAGTACCGCATCAGAAGCTGCTGTGGCGCCACTGAGAGGGTCCCCCAAGACCAGTATTCTTGATATAGGCACAAACACCACGCTGCCAATATATTTTGTGCAGATTGTCAGCAACGGCCGTATTTCGTCAGGGCAGCTGATGCCATCCCCAATGGCTACTAGTCGGATCAAGGAACACGCTAACTGGTCGCCTTCACCAACCGGCGATGTAGAGAAAGATAAATACGGCGACAGCCCGGTCTTGATGGGTTTATATGACACCCGAAGCAACGTCCAGGCCTTGCTTTATCGAGGTGCCGCTGATGCCCAAATGCTAAACGTAGACGTGTCATACGCTACATTGCCGCCAGCTACCGATGTCCCGTCTGGCGACATCGGTCACCAGCCACGCGTACGTTACATAGTTGGCCGTTCACTTTGTCTCCCATTGTCGCAAACGCTCGCCATCAAAATTACCCGTAATGGGGTAGAGCCTTATGGAGCAGAGTGTAAAACAGTATCGTTTCGAAGAAGGGCTGTACAGCACCGCGTTTCTTCATCGAAGGAGATAGGGATATCGACGACCCCGCCGGTTCAAGTCAAATCGGAACGTCCATCTGGCGATTTCCGGTCTCACCAGGTAACAACACAAATCGAGTGAGGTAGACGTCCGGCGGCATATCCGGTATCCTCTCACCCCCATGCTTGACGCTACTGCCATCGCTGCTGATCTTGACAAGGAAAAGCCGCCCCGGAGCCCACCGCGCAAAAACGGACCTGGACAACTATCCCGCGCCTACGTGGTACGGCTCTACCCAAGCGTCGAGCAAGCAGCAGCCTTGCGGCAATGGATCGGTTGTTGCCGATATGTGTGGAACTGGACGGTTGCAACCCAGACCGCCGCCCGCAAGGACACCGGCAAGAAGTTATCTCCCAGCGTGGTTTCCAAGGCGTTAACCGAGCTGCGCAAAGATCCAGCAAGACCCTGGCTTGCGCAAGCTCCACGTGCCCCACTGGAACAGGTACTGCGCAACAATGAGAAAACCTGGTCGCGTTACTTTACCTGGTCGCCTGGCACAGGCGACCGCAGACCAGGAATGCCGCGGTTTCATTCCGGAACAGGTCACGATGCAATCCGGATCCCGCTGGACGACCGCCATGTTGACAAATGGCTTGACCAGAAAAATAAGCGCATCCAGCTAACCAGCCTTGGCTGGGTGACATGCAAGGTGTCCGAACCCTGGCTGGGACACATTTCAGCCGTTACCGTCAAGCAGCGCGCCGGCAAATGGTTTGCCGTGCTTACCGCAATCCAGGTTCCA